>Ga0214921_10003793_pt1 | contig 22829 bp, 27 predicted proteins | sample LL1505_MetaG_FD_177992 | JGI IMG/M metagenome (GOLD analysis project Ga0214921, IMG submission 177992) | Freshwater microbial communities from Lake Lanier, Atlanta, Georgia, United States - LL-1505 | ecosystem: Environmental > Aquatic > Freshwater > Lake | place: USA: Georgia | collected... | reverse complement strand
AGCTCTTCAACGTTCCTTTGCCTGTCCGCCCGTATGTCGGTTCGGCCGAAAACCGGTCTTGAATCGATAGCCCGTCAGCCAAAACCCGCTGAAACACGGGATCCTTGGCCAACACAGGATCAACTACCTTCACCATGCAGTTATTTTACCCTCCACCCCCCTCCCTTCAAGCCCCTCTTCATCTTAATCTTAATCCTAATCCCGCCTCTCTTCCGCCAGCCTGTAGTCTGAAGTCTGCAGTCTTTCTTAATCTTAATCTTAATCTTCATCTCTTCCCCATCTTCTATCTCCCGCGAAGCTCATCTTCATCCGGGCGGGCTTTGCCCGCCTATGACACACACCCCCCTTGCCGCATCTCCGCAGCTGTGGCAAATCAACTCTCGCATCACGAGTTCGGTTCAGCCCCAAAGCTGAGCCGGCGCCAACCGGAGGAGGGACTCACGGTGGCTTGGAGGAAACCAAACGTTTCCTCCGATGTGCGGTCCGACCACTTCGGGCCGAACAGAAATCCCCCTCATGGTGCGTCAGCCCTCCGTAGCTCTTCCGCTCAGCGGACTAGGAGCGAAGGAGGGCCAGGAGATTCAAAACCATGAGCGAAACGAACTACCCCCACAAAGACGAACCCAAACTGGTCTTTCTGTCCCGGCCTGCCTACGGCCAGAAATATGAGGACTGGGTTGATTCCCTTGTCGACGAGCTCTTTAAGCCCGGCGGCCTAGCCGACGGCAAGATCGTCCAACCCCGCAACCACCAATTCCCCGGAGGTAACTAACCATGGCTAAATTCATCGACCTCGGCCAAAAGAAAGCTGACGACCCTATCTTCACCGAAGGGATCCGTTTTATCTCGATCCGCAAGCCGAAGCCCTCTCAAGGGCTGTGCTCGGATTCTCCGAAGCTGGAATCAGCGAAGGAGAACCCCGCAACCGCCCAACCAGAAGTCCCAGAAAATCAGACTCGAAAGGAACCCCCACATGAACCCTCTACCTAATCTTAATCTTAAACTTAAACTTAAACTTAATCTGTCTTCCTGCCTTGCCGTTCTCATGCTTCTTGGCTGCACCTTAGGTCGTTGTGAAGACCAACTCTTCGCCTGCTACAACCAGGGGTATCTCACCTTGGAGGACGAAGACCGTTCGGTTTACGTCTCCAGCGGTGGCAACACCTACCTGGGTCGGGCGGATGAGAATGGCGACTTTATCGTCCTTGGCCGGAGGCCCAACACCTCCGCCTTCGGCCAGATCTTTGATAACGGCAACGTCATGATTCTTTATTCCAATCCCGATGAATGATCAAAACGTGGATATTTTAGGCATGAGAATCAAATCCTCTTTCGCTTGGTAGGGGCGGCTATCCTTAACTGCCCGTGCTAAACCTTGATTCGTCACTTCATCCTAATCTTAATCTTCATCTCTCACTCCCTGTAGCCTCTAGCCTGTAGTCTTTAGCCTCTTCTCCCTCTCCCCCCCTCCTGCTTAGCCGACCTCCTCAATCCTCCTTCTGCGCCGCCGCCAACATCATCACCATCAGGCAGATTAGAAATGCCGCCAGATGCTGGAACACCTTGCAGGCCAGAATCACCAGGAAAGCCAAGGCCCCGCTAACCATCCTAGGCAAACCCCACCTTCGCCTCCGCCGACGCCTTGCTCGCCCCGTGGAAAATCTCCGCCAACGAGTACTCCCGCTGGTCCCCCCGCAGCTCCAGCCCGTGCCGGTCCGCCACCATCTCCGCCCGCTCCCGCGGGATCCGGCCAAATTCCCGCATCCACAGCATCCGCCCCGGACGCCGGCACGCCGCGTCCAGCGCCGTCAGCTTGCAGTTCACCGTCGCCACCAGGTGCACCCGCAGAAAATCCCCCATCAACCCGTCCGTCGCGTTCAGCAGATTGCTCACCGCGTCTCCCCGCATCTGGTCCCGCGGCGCCAGCAGCGCCTCCGCATCCTCCAGCACCGCCACCTTGGCCAACGCACAGTTCGTCGCCTCGCCCACCCAGAAATTCACCGTGTCCTGCCGCGAGAGCATCGCGTCCTGGCCCGACGGCAACAGGTAAAACCGGTGCCCCTCCTGCAGACGCCACACCATGTGCCGCAAAAACGTCGTCTTCCCCGTGCCCGGCTCCCCGCGGAATAACGTCAGCCCGCTCGCCCTCGCCTTCAGCGATTCCGCCCACTCCTCCACCCACTCCTCCGCCCCCTCCCCGTAATGCAGGTCCAGGTCCCCCGGCAACCCCAACCCCGGGTTCGGCACCGGCACCTTCACCGTCCGCCACGTTGGGCCCCCGTACTCGTCCGAGGACGCGATCAGGTGAAAAAACGCCTTCCGACGCGCATCCTTCCGCCGCACGTATTTCGCCTGCAGCTCCTCCACCGCCACCACCGCCTGCTCCCGCGTCGGCGCGATCAGCGACAGCGTCGTCCGCGACGCCACTACAAACATCCTATCCCCCATCCGGAAAAAGAGCGCCCGCACCCCCTGCTTTTCCTCCGGCCGCTCCGGCCGCACCGCCTCCCGCGCCCGGATTAACCCCGCATGGAAATCCCGCTGCATCTCATCCAGGTCCCACCGGCTCGACCCACCATCGCCAAAGTCCACCTCCATCTCGTACCCCGGCTTGTTCAGATACTCCCGCCGGTGCGCCGCCAACACCGAGGCCGCCCCCTCCAGCCACTCCCCGCCCGCCATCTCCTCCGCGTGCTTGTCGAACGCCCCGAATTCGCCGCCATGTCCACGCATCATCCCCGCACCCTATCCCTTCCCCCCGGACAAAACCGGTCCCAGCACCCTCTTCAGCTCCCCGTTCCCCTCACACTTCGCCAACCTCTCCGCCACCCCATCCGGCAACCGCCGCCCGTACAACACCAGCGCCTCCACCAACGCCCAGCCATGATGCTCCCTACGGTTCGCCATCAGCGCCGCCACCAATCCCCCGTTCACCTCCCAACCCTTCCTTAGACAGTCCCGCACCGTCATCAGCCCCGCCTGCGGATCGTCCGCCCCCATCACGCCCAGCAACCGGTCCTCCGTCTGCCGATCCGCCTCGTCGACCAGATGACTCCGCCCCTCCAAAACACAGCTCCCCGGCTCCATCGCCCGACCCCGCTCCAGCAGCTCTCCCAGCCTCGCCTCCTGCGGCTTCATCACCTCCCGCACCTCTGCCGCCTCCTTCGCCGACCACCCCTTCCCGTACAAAATCCGCGCCTCCGCATACGTCAGGTACCGGTCCCGGTCCATCTCCCATGCCCGCGGCGGACACGGCGCCCCCTTCAACCCCCGTAACACCCCGTCAATCCGCTCCGGCACCGGCCGCCCCCTCCGCAGCATCCCCAGCGCCAGCTGCAGGCTCGCCTCCGGCGATTGGACGATCACCTCCAACAGCTCCGCCTTCGTCTCCTCCACGTCCTTCATACCGCCCTCCTTACCGTCACATCCACAAAGTCGTCGTTCCCCTCCAGCCCCTCCACCTCCCAGCCCGCCTCCTGCATCCCCTCCGCCCACGCCCGCGGCACCGTCTGCAGGTGCGCCGCCCTGTGCCGCTCCACCAGCCAGTCCACCGCCGCCGTCGCCCAGCCCCGCCGCCGGTCCTCCTTGCGGACAAACACCCACAACACGTCCGGCACCGACCTCGGCTGAAAATTCACCGCCACAAACCCCACCCGCTTCCCGTCCCCCCGGATCTCCAGCGTCTGCACCGGATCATCCGCGATCAGGATGTTCTGCGCCTCCTCCACCGGCAGGTTAAAGAGCTCCTCCGTCATCATCCCGTGCCAGATCTCCGTATCCTCCCGGCTGACCGTTTGTAACTCCACACTCATTCCCGTCCTCCTTTCATCGCTTCGTGCCGCGCCTGCTCCCGTGCCAGATCCATCTGCCGCAGCAGCTCCGCCTGCCACTCGACGCCTCCCTTCATTTCGATCTCCAGCCCCTGCACCTCCCTCATCCGGATCTTGAGGTTCATGACCCGTCCCTCCAGGCAAACCGCGGATGGCCCCCCGCCGGTTTATCCTTTGCCTGCTCCGGCGTTTCCATCGCCTTGTCCAACCCCTCCCCCGTGATCAACCCCATCTCCACCAGGGCCGATCGCGTGACCACCTTGTTCTCATACTCCTTCACGGGCAGATACTCATTCAGCCGCTCCAGCATCTGCTCGTAGGCGTAACCTCGCGGATCGTTGAGCTTCCGCTCCCGTGTCTTGGCCTCGTCACTCTCCTCATATTCTCCCAAGTCCGGCAACGAGTCGCCGAATTCGCTTTTACGCCCCCGCCCCTGGGGAACGTGATGACGGCTGAACGATGGCACTTTCACGTGCCCATACCCGGCCGGCGTCATTAACCGCGTCGTCCCCTCCAGCCACACCAACAGGTCCGGCGCCCCCAGCCAACACTCCGCCACCGTCACCACCCGCTTGCCCTCCGCCTTGATCTCCCGCAGGCGGTCCGATAACTCCAACGCCGGCCACGCGCTCAGCACTCCCTCCCCGCGAAAGACCAGGACCAACCCATGGGGATTCTGTCGACCGGCCATGATCGCGCCCAGGATCGCCCCATGATCATCTTCCACCCGCTCCTTGCCGGAGAGAATGACCAAGGCCGGCTCCACCGGCTTTCGCGCCTTTCCTTTTTTTACCGTCGATTCACTCATTTTAATCTCCTTTGCAAACCCTCCGTAGCTCCACCGCACCGCGGGTTTGGAGCGTAGGAGGGTCACCTTCACGATCTCCTTAATCCTCATCCTCATCCTCATCCTCATCCTCATCCTTATCGGGCGCGCTTCCTTCCCGCCCGGTGCACCGCCGCTGCCATCCGGCGCAATTGCGCCATCCTGGCCGCCCGATACGCCCTTCCACATTTGAGGCATGGTCTCATCAGCTCTTACCTCCCTTCAGCCCTCCATAGCTCCACCGCAATGCGGGTTTGGAGCGTAGGAGGGTCATCTTAATCTCCATCTGCATCCACTCCCCATATCCCATCTCCAATCTTCCATCTCCTGCGAAGCTCATCTTCATCCTCACTCAGCTCCCTATATCCGATATTCCATCTCTGACTTCATCTTCATCTTAATCTTAATCTTAATCTTAATCTCTATATCCAGTCCCCTCGGACAAATTTGGTCCTCAGGGGCAGGATTTTTGAATAAAGCTGCTGTTTTCATTCCTGGTCACCGGTTGAGGAAGGGGTTGCCCCCATCCTCGTCCCCGTTCTTGGGAATTTGGTTCTTACTGGCGTAAAAGAACCTGTTCAGTGCCGCTGAAAGAGCATCCGCTGCCATCTGGTCGGGCGCATTGACGTAAACCACCGGCTCATGGCTTAGGTCGTATCCGATGAACAGGTAACAGCCCAGATACTCCCCCAACACCCCCCGCAGCGCCTCCAGGTCCACGTGCCGCTCCTTGCGCAGCTCCTGAGCCATGGCCTTCCGGAAGAGATACGCCCCCAAAGGACTATTTTGAATTGGGTTTGAGGCGGCTGCCTGAGGGGCAGGCGCAGTCTTTTGGCCCTGTTTCGATGTCGCCTTAGGAGCTTGGGGAAGATTTAGCTCCTTGTTGGGCTCGCCGCTCTTTTGATCTTGGTTTTTGGGGTCCTTGGCCATGCCCCCAGTAGATCACTGGCACCTAAAACGAGCAATTTTACTCGCTGAAATACACTTACACTTACACTTACACTTAATCCCGATAAGGATTAATGGTTACTGGCGCTTCGAATGAGTCTGCGAACATTGCGAACTCCTCATTTTTCGCCTGTCGAAAATGCAATGTTTCTCCTTCGTTATACCAATGTCTCTGAATATTTTTATGAATAAAGGAGTGGGATGATTCAAAGGAAAAGGTATTGCTATTTTGTGTGATTTTAATATAGCGATGGTGCCAATGAGCTGCTCTATCCGAACTATATTTTTTATGCTCATAGTGATCTAACTTAAGACGGTAAAATAGTAATTGAAGTTGTTTGCTTTTTAATAAGGCTTTGAACCGATTTTTGGCATCCTGTTCGTTTTTTTCTGAAAACAGGCTTGCAACATACTTGTCGGCATATTCAATTAGCTTTTTGTTAATATATTTTTTTTTGTTTTCGCTTATGCTCTCCCATTTGGTTTCTTGATAATATTTGGTATCAAGGATCCATTCCTCACCAGCACTTCTCCAAAGATCTGTATCAGTTACAGAAAAATGAAGCTTTAAATGTGCATTATCAAATATTTTACGGTCCATTAGCTCAGCAAGGAAGTGTTTGTTTAAGTAAGGGTCCCGTATTTCAATTTGGGTATCCATGCCTCCTACTGTGTTCTCAATTACCATTCCCAATTTATTCAGAGGAATTTCAAACGGTTCCTGTTTGCAAAAAAAAGCAGTATACTTGTTAAATTCTGGGCTATTGACTTTGAGTATCTTTACATGAGGATTTGTATCATCACTTATGGTTTCTTTTGAAATAAAAAAGGTTGGCATTTTGAGTTGAAGAAGCTCCTCGAAATGCCTCTCTTCACTGTATGCAGGTAGCCTTTTTTCAATAAAACGATTACCACATAGTCTCCCATAACTTCCTAAAACCTCTTGTCCGGGAAAAGATCTTCCTGAGTGGTAATGTACATAGAAAACATTCCCGTCGGAGGAAAAGCTATTGATAAATGGCAATATTTTACTAGCGTAATGTGAGTTGCTAAGAACAGCTGTACTTGCCGAAAAGCCAAATTTAAAACTTTCGACTTTCACACTTAATTTGCCTCTGTTGGAAATGGAAAACAGCTTTCCTTTCCACCAACAAGATCTTGCATAGCTGATTCAAAAAAACCACCACCTCCAGGGGGCCACTGATTTCCAATATTTCCTTGTTTATCAATATGTATTCTTTTGACTTCAGATTTTTTTCCGTTGTTAAGGACGTAAAGCAAGCAACATTGATCGGAGTCAATTGATAACTGCCCACGATTGGTATCTCTCTTGAAGTTTTGAATTGCGTGTAACATTTTGATGGCCATTTGCTCACTGTGAGCCTCCAGCATAATCGGATGCCACCGATTTAGTCCTTGTTGAGTCCGTCTCTTATTATTTTCCTCGCGCTCGAAAAATACCTGCTCCATAACTATTGCCATCAATTGACTTTGAGCGCTTGGGTGAAGATGTAATTCAGGCTGTTCAATCATAAGTAAAGGTGATTCGTCTGAAAGAATTTCGACAAGGACTGGAAATACCTGGGACCACCCGAATCCGATGTCTCGAAAACTTATTTCTTTTTTCTTTTTTGGATAAAATAGAATTAGTGCCCTTCCATAAACAGACCGAAATCTTCCGCTTACTTTTAAGTCAAACGTTGCGCCGAGATCGTTGCAGACTGTTCTTAGTTTTCGAAGCGTTTTCTTGCTTTCAAAAATAGCTTTATAGGATTTGTTCCCATAAATTTCCTCATCAATAGAGCTATACAGATTGCTTTCGGAGAGGACCCTTTCGGGATACTTCCGTACGGCAGGCAGGTAGTTTAGCCCCCCCAACAGTTTTCGCAGGCTAAACCGATTTATTGAAAATATTGTTTCAAGGCTTCTATAAAAAATATCCTCGATTATTCCCTCCATAATAACTAAGGGGGTTTTTTTTATAATATCCTCTTGTTCACTTTTTGAATCAGCAGTCCTCAATCTCATGAAAGCATTCATTTTTCGATCTTCTCTGCTTCGAATAAAGCCTCTTCCTCGGTAGGAAAAAAAGGAGCGAAGTCCTCCCGCCATCCCATTCCAGTCAAGCCAGTGGCTGTTTTGATCGAATTTCTTAAAGTCCCATTGGTGACAATGAAGGTCTGTATCTCTTTTTGTTTCAAGCACATGATCAAGTTCGAGGCCATGCTCATTTTTTGGATTGTCTTTCCAAATATAGGTAAGCACTTCTTTATAAACATCGTAGAACCTTTCCATCGCTTCCCCGCTAAACTCCCCTTTATAAATTGCCCGATCTTCGTCCTGAATTCGCAGACGTCGCTTGTTCGAAACATTTGAATTTGGGATGGCCGTAAAAAACACTAGCCCGTTGATCTTAACCTCAATTTTTGGCTGAACATATATTTTCCCAAATACCTGATGAACGCCAACCTTGGCTACATCAAAAGTAAGTTCTATTTCGATAATATCAGGTTCGTTGTTGTTTAAAAAAAATGGGGTTCGATGATCACTGTCTGACTTAAGTTCTTCAATTTTTTTTCTAATATTATCTTGCTCTAATTTAGACAGATAGTGGAGGTCTCTTTTAAGGCTTTCATAAAAGTTTCGTAAAAATGATACGTACTCGCTTTTTAAGATTTTTTTTTCATCTTTTAATTTTATTTTGTAGCCGATATCTTTTGATTTTTCACTTTCCTTGCTGTGTAGATATTGGTGCAACCCACCTAAATCCAGAAAATCACCGCTCCTGCTTGTTCTTCTCTGGTTAAGGTTGCCATTTACATTTAGTTCCCTTATCCAAAGCAACGCGTGAAAGATGCTTGATTTGCCAGCACTGTTTTTCCCGAAAACGAGTGTGATTGGCTTAATTGGTATTTCAACCCAATCATCAAAAGCTTTAAAATTTTTGATCGAGATACTTTCAAGAACAGGCCAGCTTTCTTCATCGCCTGGCAAGAAGCGCCCAAGCCATCTCCTACTTCTTAATCTCCTGCTGTTTATTTTTCTTAAAATCTTCATTTCCTTAATTTGCCATTGCCTGACCCTAAGACGCCTTTATTGAATGTAATAGGCTTTCAATTTTTAAGCAGTTGCTTATTAGTATTTTATAACTTTGTTCCTTGTTTTGATCAATAAGCTTTTGTAGGGTGAATTTATGCCCCGTTTCTTCGAAGAGCTTCTTGATCCCAGAAAGAAACACACCTACGCCATTGAGGCCTTGGGCAAAATAATCGAGCTCAGCCGTCATAAGACCCAAAAAGGCCTTGTGGCTGAGCTGGTTAGAAGGGGCTCGGCCACCAGGGGCAAAGCCCACACGGATCTCTCCAGGCGATGGGCAGCCTTCCGGGAACTTGCCCATTTTTCCCCTGTTGAACTGGAGGAAACCAAGCTTTCGGAAGATGCCGCCAAGATAGCCGAACATCTGATAGCCATCGAAAACATCATCGCAGCAAAGCAGCGGGCGGCCTCCCATAGCGTCAATATTTCTGGCCCGAACAGCCTGCTGGCTCAGTTTGTTTACCCAAAAGTTAGCTCTTTTTATGACCGGCACCCTGGGACCTCTGGCGCATCGACTTCCCTGTCAGACTTAAAAATCAGCTGCTGGGAGCGCGGTACCAAGGGGGCGTGGTTCGGCTTGCGTGATGATTTTGCGGACATGATTGTCATTCGCACTTCGTATCTATCAAAAGAACTTAGCGCTGGGGAAAAGAAATCCCTGCGAATAGCAAGCCTGGGTGAAGAAACATATTCCTGGGTTATACCTGCCGCTCAGAACTTAAAGGACCTGTATGCGGGCCAAATTCCCATGGCCAATGTCGGCAGCAACGATGGGGAGATAAATGCCCATTTGCGGAAAAAGGCCAAGGGCATTAATTGGAGGATTCATGTGACGGACTTTTCGGGCGTCCTTAATGTGTTGGAGGCAGATGCCACTTTTGGCGGCTTCCTACCCACCCTCACCGCTTGTTCATTTGTTAATGGCAGAAAACATTCAAAGCACGTTGCGTTTCCGTGCTCGGAGTATTCCAAGGCCGCGATCTCCTTGGTATGTAAAAAAGCTGCGTTTTTAGCTCAGCCTAAGATCAGTGCTTTGTTCTCCTACATTTCCTCGTAAAGGAATTTCATGAATCAAATGAATTTAAGAGAAAAGCAGCGGCTTCAAGGCGAGCTTAATCTTGCAGGCATGCTTTTCCGCGAAAAGATGCGTCAACCCGGCCGCTCTAAAGGCATCTCCAAGGCGGCCCTGGCCCGGGAAATGAAGGCCCTCTTTGCCCGCATATCCCTGCTGGAATCCGGCAGTTCCTAATCCTTTCGCCTAGTCCTCATCCAACCATTTCCCTCATCTTTGCAACGATCCGTTCTGCATATTTTAACCGGCACTCCCTGATCCGGATCACCTTCCACCCCAGCCTTCTCAGCCGACCATTGACCGATCGGTCCCTTCTCCGGTTCCCCTCAATCTTCGCCTTCCAAAAGGCCCGGTTCTGCTTTGGTAGCCGGAAACAACGGGGGCAGCCGTGCCAGAAACAGCCGTCCACAAATACTGCCACCTTCTGCCTCCGAAAGGCAAAGTCCGGCCGGCCCGGGATCGGCAGATGCCTTCGCCAGCCCCTTATGCCGACCTTCCGCATCAGCCTTACTAGCCTAAGCTCCGTTTTCTCGTTCCCCTTGCCCCGAATCCGGGACATGAGCTCGGATCTTTCCGATTTAGATAACGGTTCGTAATTATTTGCAGTAAGGATCAAACCATTCCTTATTCAATTGTCCGCCAGAGATCTTTCCTAATGATTTTAGAAGATTCACAATATCACCACCCGAAAAAAGACGAACGGGATATCCATCTTTAAGAACCTCTTCTTGGGCACTTTGCGTGTAAAAGGAAGTTGTAATAAAGATTCCGTACTCCCCTCTTTGCAGACGTGCTACAAGCCTAGAAACGTCTTTTGGCGTTACTCCATTTTTGTCGCCGTATTTTTTCGCTTCGCCTTTAAATACAATTTCATACTGAAGAGGTTCCGGGAAAATAAGCCAGCCGTTAAAATCAAATCCGCCGTCCCTAACGTATCGTGTTTCCTGTATTCTGTGTTGAACATTTGTCTTAGTTGCTATTTCCCGCAACAGGTTACTACAAAACCGTTCGAAGTTTTGAGGTCCCATTTTTACTATTTGTCCAAGAATCGAGGCCTCTTTACTCTGCGAGGGAGGGAGCTGTTCATTTGTTGAGCGCAGCTTTGGACTCCAGACAAAAAGCTTTTTTGTTTCACCATTTAAATAGTCCTTCCAGACCTGTGGGCTTTTTTTATCTATATCATCGGCTTTTGATGCTGCTGCCCGGGAAAGAAGCCAGTCAATTGGAACCTCCTCAAGATCAAGAATCGATAAAATACAACGGAGATTTGTTATAGGCCTTCCCTTATCTTCAAACCAAGATGTTTCAATTCGCTCAAGAACACAAAGGCCAGAAAACTGCACATATCCTTTACGGTTTCTTGAAAAATGAAGAATGGGCGGAATATAGGACCGATGCTGTTGCAAAATGAGTTCGTTTATTTGAAGCAAAACCTTATTTCCTTTAAAATCATTGTATTTTTTATTTCGTTTATTTTCTTCGTATTTTGCATCGCCCCAATAAATAATTTGGCCGGAGGAATAGTCAACATGGTCCTCCCATGGGTTGTGGTACTGCTGCGATATATTTGTAGTTGTTATTATTAGCGCGGCGGGAATGGATTGAAAGTCGCATGGTAATTTAAGGCCTTGATTTACAAATCGTTTCGGGCGAATACCTCCTGTGGCGCCTATCGTGCTTGGTTTTGTTGTATTTTCTTGTTTTTGGTCAAGCCAATTTAAAAATTCGTCTCCAGAATCTGCTTTTGTTGAAGTCAAATCGCGATAATTGTAACCAACGCGGTATGTCTTATTCATTTTAATATTTCAGCAACAATTTTAGCAACTTTGGTAGCAAGTAAAGGCGGTACTGCATTTCCAACTTGCTTGTACTGCTCGGTTCGCGGCCCCTCAAAACGGTAGTTATCTGGAAAGGTTTGTAAACGGGCTGCCTCGCGAACAGTCAAACTTCGAGCCTGGGCAGGATCTGGATGAATGTAGTAGTGCCCATCCTTGGAAATGTGGGATGTTATGGTACTTGAGGGACGGTTTCCCAATTGAACTTTGAACCGATCTATAAATGGCACGTTTGGTCGTGCTAGGTTTTTATGCTTTGGACGAAGACACACCGGAAAATCAAATATCGTTGGGCTCTTACCGTGTTTTTGAGCGTAAACCGCTGCAAAGGCATATCTCATAACATCTGTTGCTAGATGAGATCGGCTCTTGTGGTTAAGGATTCCAGGCAATCGAGAATCCGCCATGAACCATGCCGAGTCGTTTTTTTGTTTTACAAATTCGGCTCCAGAAAAGTTGTCTATTCCGTTCTTTGTATTTAATCCAGCCATTTTAAGGCCTATATTTCTTGCTATTAGCCATTTTTTAAATTCGTCAGCTGTAGAAAGTCTGCTTCTTATCGACGTCAAGCCTCTTAATGCCGTGCCTAATGAGACCACTTTTTTAGAAGGTGAAAGAAAACCGGGTCTTTTTTTGATATCGTTTCGCACGCCGAGGATAAATACTCTATGACGCTTTTGCGGTATACCAAAATGCTCGGATTTGACAATAAAGGAGTCTTTTCGCCATTCGTTAGTTTTATCACGACTACTTTTTCCAAAAAGTGGATAAAGACGATAACCCGCCTCAGAAAGATCTGCGCATATGTTTTGAAATATTTTTTTTCTTTTGTGTTTTGCGGAAAGAATTCCTTTCACGTTTTCCATAATAAATACAGCAGGCTTAAACCCCTGAAGGATATGCAGATATTCCTTATATAAGGTGTGTCTTTTATCTTTTCCAAACTTGATTCTGTTTTCGTTCCGCCTCCTTGCTCTTCCAACAAGCGAATATGCTTGGCATGGTGGACCTCCAAGCAGTACCCATTTTTTTGCGCCTCCTAAAGCTTTGCGAATGAGCTTTTTTGTCTTACACTGATTTCCAGGTTTTAGCTCAAGCTGAATTGCCTCGTTTTTTGCTTTTTCCCATAATCTTGGATACTTTTGAGTTAAATTGTTGAGCACACTAGGTTTTCCACTTTTATAGTAATCAAATATTTCATTACTACCTTTTAGGGTTAAATTTCTAGCAAAGGCTCTTAGAAGAAGCGTCTTATGAGCAAAAGAGTCTTTCTCAATTGAGCAGCAAAGCTTAAATGGTGATTTTCCATATCTCTTAAATGCGGAGAAGCCTTCACCAAGACCACCGGGACCCGCAAAGAGATCAATTACTTTTATTTTTTTAATTGGAAAGCCTTTTTAGTATTTGAGCCCTGATTCTTAATGGTATTTCAGGAACACCGCTTGTTTCACTTATAAATTCATAATTATTTACTCCGTTATCAATCTTTCGCGGTTGTGGTATAGCGTTACTAGCGAGCCACCTCAAAAGATCTGATTTATATTTAGTATTATCTTTTGATGAGTTGTAGTAACCAAGAAACGCAAGCTTTGAATTAAATAGGTCTTTATTTACAACTTTATTGGTTATTTTTTTAATAATACTTTCTAGATCATTCCCTTTATTGCTTTTTTCTGCTCGTATTGAAATAAAGAATATGTTTTCTTTTGCTATTTGCTTTTTACGAAAATGATGCTCCGTCGTAGATAGCCCTGTTTTTACGTCAAGTGATTCATTTTTGGTTACGAAATCAAACACTTTTTGCTCCGGGCCATGCCATTTTTCTATTACTTTATCAGGGTTTTTGATTTGGCTGATAAAATAAAGTTCTCCCCAAAGACCAATTTTTTCTTTTGCTGACAACTCCTTTACATTTTGGAAAAGGGACACCCAGTCCAATAAATATTCCTCAATTTCTTTTGGGGACATAATATAATTTTTTGAATTTTTTGTTTTTTGAAGAAAAGCATAAATAAAACCAAGGAATGTTGTTTTAAGAATTTCATCTAAGAGTTCTATTACAACGACATCTGCTCTTCTCGCTTTGTTGCTAATTTTCAGCTCTTTATTTTTAATAAAGTACAAAAGAATTTTTCCTATTCTTTTTTCAAAGACCTCGCAGCTGGAATTTTTGGATATTTCAACAACTAAACAAAGATTATTCTGATTAGTTTTTCCAAGGTATACATGTTTACTTAGAAGACATATAGAAATAGTTTCTTTTGTTTTTGCTCGTTTAAGCCTTTCAAACTGCTTGGCAGTTTTAAACGTCGTTACTTTCATTTATAATTGCGGTGAATTGCCCCTTAGGAAGCCAAAGGGCTGGCAAATAAACTGGGATGTCATCCCACCCAAACACCTTTTTGCCTGTTGTTTTATATATTATTAAGACAGGTTGACTTTCAGTTGTCTCAATCAATCTTTTGGCCATTTGCTGCCATTCGCCAGGTATGTAACCTTTTTCCCATGTTTTTTGATTTTGTAGAAGTCTTTCCCTGTTTCCATCTTGCTCTCTATACATCAACCATCCGTATTGCGAATCTACACCACGATTATATGTAAACAGTAGCTTCTTTAGGTTCTTATAATGCCACTCTTCGTTTTTCAGCGAAGTATTTGGCATATTTTCAATCCATTTCGCAATCTGCTCAATTCGTACCTTTTGGAATTGTTCACTTGATGAAAATGGAACAAGGTCTCTCTCAAGAAAGTGGTTTGTTTTATAAATTTCAGCCTTTTTATATTTTGGCCTTCTGGGCCATAACATTACGCCTCCATTTATAACGGTGACCTTAGAAATGTCGATAACACTGGGGCGCGTAGGGCTTAGCCCGCGTCCTACCCATACTATATTTTCAGGTGTTATTTCAAGGTTTTCTATACTTTCTCTTTGGCGTTCTTCACTTTGGTGAATATTTATGAACGTTTGATATATTGGATCAGGGATAAATAACCTGGTCACGCCTTCAAGTTTTTTTCTATATCCGTACATGCGAGCATGCTGCTGCATTGTGTCTTCTTGTGGGCGTCGTGCACTACGCCCGTAATAAGTTGTAGTAAGACCTTCAATTGTGACGCCGCGATTTAGTTTATTGCCACCAACTAATATATTCATTCCCCGGCTATACTTAGGCTGTTTAGTTCTTGAATCAGAATTGACAACAACTGTATTTATACCTGTTACTGCTTGTTTCAATTCCGTCAAAACAGTTTTGAAGGATGGCAATATAGGCCCTGTTTTACATGTTTTCTTAAACTTTGAATATACTTCATATAAATGCTTTTTGACTCTTGTATTAAGCGACAAGGTTCTCGTGTTAAGAAGGTTGTCTACAAGGATTTTCTGCATTTTGTAGGCAATTTTTTTTAGGTGCTGCTGGGTAATTTTTTTATGATCAATATGGACAAGAAATGAGTAAATGCCGTTGTTTTGGAGTTTATGTATACTACCGTACGCAAAAGAAACGCAAAATGAACATAAGGCACGGAATAGACCGTCTGGTATGTCGCGATGAAGATTTTTTAAACGGTCGACCTCATTGGGATCAATGTCGCTAAAAGCGTGATCCGACGGCGGTTCAAAAAAAAGCTTCCCACCCATATACCCAGATCCAGCCTCAAGTTTTTTTGTTAAGAAAGGCCGCATTGGATTATCTCTACTTTGCAGCAACAACGATTTCGGAGTTGCGGTAACCTGAAGAAAGACGTGGTTTAACTGCCTTCTACAATTATTTATTAACTCGTATATTCTACTATCTCTAAAGGTTGGGTCTGTAATTTTTTTTCTGATAGATGTATTTAAACTCGCATTGTCCGCTTCATCATCGATAACAAGAGCCGGATATTTATAGGCATTTGTTTTTTTAAGAATTTTACAAAGAGCCTCAAGGGGTGATTTATTTTTATTGCAGATAAACACATAGGCATGATCTGGAAGATATGTATTTTCAACAACGTCATCAACATCCTCTTCATTTAGATCATCTTTCCCACGAACCCTGATTTTAGTTGTGTCTAAACCATCGTTTATTCTGGTTTCTGTTTGCTCAAGCAACCAAAGGTTGTCTGATGTAAGATATACAAATATTCTAAATCCGTTTTCGTATGCTAAAGCAATCGAGGCTATCGCCAAATTTGTTTTACCACTCTGTACTCTTCCATAAACAAGAATATTAGACAAGTTGTCTTGTCTTTCGAGGTTGGGTTTACCCAAAGATATTTTTAAAATAGGTTTTTCTTGAACTAGGCCATAACCGACGGCACCGCAGTTTTTTACTATAATCTTCTGACAAGCTTGGACAACTTCCTCGGCATCCTGTTTTGTCTTATCTCTTTCAGTTTTTGAGTAAGAAGACTCAACTTTTTTTAGAAAGGTTCTAAATATACTTCCACTGACAAATAATGGAGGTGTTTTAATATTTTGTTTTTTGCTATTTTCCGAAAGCTTAAGTGTATTGTTTTTCATTTTATTTTGTAATCATGTTTAATATTGTCCTAGGCTCTTGAATTACTTCTTGTATTGTCTTTGCTTTCCTGTTTGACAAAAGCAGGCATAACAAAGAAATAGTCTGGTTTGTTTTATTTGAATTAATAAGTCGAGAGATTTTTTTTGGCGTGTCTTTGTATGGATATTCAATCGATATCGTTTTTCCTGTTTTTTTGACCAAGAGGTTTGGTCCATTTGAGAATTTAAATAGGGATTCCCTGCCTTTTATTTTCGAAGGTCCTTTAGGTTGCGCTTTTGCCCTATAACGGGCTTCAGCAATACGCCGCCAATCTACAAGTTTGTTTTGAACTTCTTTTTTTACCTCATTTGGGATGTTTGCCTGCATTTTGTTGATGTTTAAATTAACTAATTCATCGAGTTTTTCAGGAAAGTCCACACTGATTCTTAAAAGCTTTTGGTGCTCCTCGAATCTTCCATCACAGTTTGCCCAACCTCCTGAAGTTAAAAGCCTGTTTTTTCGATAAAAATAAAACCCTTGTTGACTATTCCACCTCTTTGGACCCGACGCTTCTTCCCATGCTGCTTTCGAAGTAAATTCTTTTTCCGTTGGTAAAATATATGGCTTTAAAACAATGGTCTGCTTCTTCCCATTTTGATCATGACACGATATGCGCAGATTTCCTAATTTACGTGTCTTTTCTTTTTCACAAAATGGATCCCATGCTGGAATTTGAGAACCGTTAATAAATATTTTTTTTTGCTTTAAAAAACGATGAAATACCATGCCTAAATGAAGCCTTAATTCGTGCTCATTTTTATCAAAAACATCTATTGCCTGATCTTCATTTAGGTTTTTAAATAAGTGTAAGTCCTCAAGCAGTATTAAAGTCCCTTTCTGATTAGTCATTTGATTTTCAATTATTCTTGAGGCCCATGTTTCAAGTTCTTTTTTATCAAGCAGCTGAATTTCCCATTTATCATTTTTTTTAATTTGTCCAACGTCGAGACGCGCAATAAAAAGCCCTCCCTTTTTTGCTTTGCGAGTAATGACAGTCAATGTGTCAGTTTGACTTAATGACGCTGTTTTTAAACCTAAGCCGTACTTTCCTAATTCGGTTTTACTTGAGTAGTTTTTTCTGGTTCCTAATCGCATTGCTTCTTTAAGTGTTTCAAGATCCATCCCTTTGCCATTATCAAATATATATGCGAACGAGGGATTTGAGCTGCTGCCAAGTTTTATCTCTATTCGAATTTCAGAGGCACTTGCCCCCAAACTGTTATCAATGAGATCAGCACAGGCAGTCTCAAACTTGTAACCAAGACCCTTGCTATAACCCTCAATAGTCCTTGAAGCACTGGGGGGTATCTCGATTATTTTCACGAATTTATAATCCTTATCTTGCAATATCCGGTTTTTCCTATACTAGAAATAAACTTACTTTTCGCGATAATATTACTAATCGTAGTTTCCTTTATATTATTTATAAAAGGAAATTCTTCCTGCATTTTGTAAACTAAAAGCCTCGTTTTAATATGGCCTCCATTATTTTTTAAAACCCTTAAAAGTGCTTGTTCTAAATCAATTGAACTTAATTTTACTGATTTTTTGTAAATAGGAAAAATGGCATTTTTAGTTTTTAAAATAGGAAGTGAAGACAGATTAAAGCAAATACTTAAGCAGTTCTCTGTACTTTTTTTAGTATTTATTTTCTTTATAATATCGTCTTCTGTTACCCCTAATGGAGAGCAAAGAAGAACATAATTGAAGCGGGCAATTGCGCTGAGGATTTCAGAAACCCTTTTGCCAGATTCCTTCATTTTAGTAACTAAGTCTTCGTTTTTAAAGCCATGGACGCTTTTAATAGAAATTGTCTTAAATTTAAGAAGATTTAACCAGAATGTATGATGATGAGCGATTAAATCAGGTGAAACACATAGAATCTTTGCAAGGCGCGCAGTCCACTCTGATAACTTTACGATTTCGGGCAAACCTTTATTAAGACGTTCTGGAAGATTGGCAAATATTTTCTGCAATTTCGGCTGGATTCTAAATTTAACTTTACCAAAACGTGTGATATGTTTACGACCCTGCTGCATGTACGTGTATTTGGAATAAAACAAAGCGGCCGTAAGCATATGAATTAGCTCTGCCTCTTTTTGCCTAATTCTTTCTCTGGTTATACCGAATTTATTTCCAAGATTTTGGAGGGTTTTTGCCTTGCCAAGCGGGCAAAAAAGTCGCAGCCGAAGAATATACTCCTCTTGTGTACCTTCATTCTTTTTAATTATTAATGGAAGTTCCCTAAAGAAATCAGTGTAAAACTGGTCGGCCATTCCTTCAGACCGCTCTGGCACCAAGGGGAACTGGGGGGAGGCGAAAGCGGGGTCATCCCGGACGATGGAATCCTCGGTCAGGGGTGCCACTGCCGTCAGGATGGTCTGATAAATCTCTTGGATCGTGTTTCGGCCCACATTGCGCAACTTCATTAGGTCCGTGGCACAAATCCGGGTGGCTTCTCCAATTGTCGTGACGCCCATATTTTTCAGCCCCTGAAAGGCCCGGTTGCTGAACGGCAGGCTTTGCAGCGGCTGGTTGGCTATCTCCTCGGGAATTTTCCCAAAAGGCCGGGGCCATGCATGGCGTTTCGGGCGGAATTCGGGCGCCTGTAGCTGTGCCACATCCCGCGCCGCTTCACTAACCCGCATTCCCACAAATTCCTTCCGCGCCAGTTTGGCATACTTGTCCCAATCCACCGCTCCGTCGGAATTTATGGCCTCGGAAAGGGCCAAAACCGCGTGCACCAGCTCCTCGTGGGATTTGCGCCCGAAGTTACGCACAATGCCGATTCCGCGCTCGCCCCGCAGGATATCCACCAACTGCCCCAGGGTTTCGGCTTTCCGCCAAACTAGGACGTTATGCGTCCGGGCCGTGAGCCCCAGATGCGAGATGGGCTCCTGCCGCTCCGTTTCCGAGAGCCGATCCAGACCGGCGCTGGAAAATTGCAGTTCGGGATAGACCAGGTTGATCACTGTCCCAGCTCCTTGATCTTGGCCAAAAACTTGCAGTGCCCGCACGTTTCGGAAGGCTCGGGCGCTTGGGGCGCCTCCAGCACGTCCTTGATCTGCCGTAGGGTCGGCTCAATCCAGCTGGTGTTGCCTTGGTGCGGGATCACGCTGATGCGGAAATCCAGCCGGCCGTTGAATCCGGGCCGGTCCGCGATGCCGTTGACGTAATAAAAGTAGGCCTCGTCCGCCACATCCTGACCCATTTTGCGGAGAATATACTGATAGACCTCCACTTGTCGGCGTAGCATGTCGGAAAAGCCACCTTCAAGTTTGGTGATATCGTCGCGTTTCGCCGTGGCCTTGAAGTCGAGGATATGAATCTTCCCCGTGGCTGCGTCGATGAGCAGGTCATCGATACCTCCGTAAAGCTCGAGGCCCGTCGGCTGGTGCAAATAGCGGATCCCCTTGCGGCTATCGCGCCAGGTATCCAAGTCCGGGTGCTGGAAAGGCACGGCGGGTACTCCGGCCCGGACCAATTCCGGATGGGGCTTTCCTTGGGCGCGGTAATCATCGAACTCACGTTTCAAAAGGGCATCCACAGCGCCGTTGAGCGTGAAGGCCGGCCCCGAGGGCGGATGCAGCTTGAAGCGGGCATCCAGGAAGAAGCATCGCGGGCAGGTCAGATAGTTGCCCAGCTTGCTGCGCGAAAGCGGGAAAGGCTGCGTCTGCCCGGGCTCATACGGAGCCACCCGGCGCGGATGGGGCCGCGACTCCAGGGTGGTTTTGTTTTTAGCAGTGGTTCGTCCCATGGCTTCATCTTGGCACCCGGCTGCCGTCGCACGAGGGTTCGTGGTGAAAGACTCTTTCACTTTTCGCCGTCCGGAAGGACGCACGGCTTTGGCGGTAGTGGCGCGCTTGTTCACTGAGATCCTCCCGCCAGGTGAAATCCCTGCGGCGCCAAGGTGGAGTTCCGCGGATGATACCGGGAAAAGCTGATCAGGGTTTTTTGCGATTCGTCCTTGGTCCAAACCTCATAGGTTTCCACGGGATGATCGAGCAGGTCGCTGACCCGGATATCCTTGATCATGAGGCTAACTTCCTGCCCGGCAGAGTCCCGCAGACTACGGAGATACTGCATCAGGCCATGGACCCCAGCCACGGGGACGGGGTTCGTGAACGAACCAAATCCCCCTTGCCCGCAGGCGGTCTGATCACAGTTTTCACCCTCCGCAGCGACTGTGCTTTCCATTTGGCTTTCGGGATCCGTGTCGTTGTTTTCTTGGTACATGTTTTTCAAAGCGCGTTCATCTTGATGGATTCGCGTGGAAACAACAATGGCTTCCACTGAAAGACTCTTACAGTTTACCGGGGTCGAAAGCGTCGGTCGCATGAACGCACTATCCTGATTTAGCCGGTTTCTCATCGTCCTAATTTCCCGGCAAGATAGGACGGTTGGGTGCACATATTGGATGCCAGGTTTTTCATTTAGTCCTATTCACTCTCGCCGTTGTCATCTTCGGCTTCGTCGGTGAAAATTTCATTCCACTGGCCCAATTCCCACTCCGCCCAACCCTCCGCCGGCTCTTCCATATCCCGACACTTCTTGAAATCTTCCGGATCAATTTCCGTCCAGGGGCCTTGGATCGTGTTACGATTGCCAAGCCGCGTGTTCAATTGACCCAAGATCTCCCGGTCCAGCGGAAAAAAGGGCGGAGGAGGCGCCTCCTGATTGCACCATCCATGCTGGCACCAGCGGTACTTTACATAAAGGCTGAAGCTTTTTTGGGCATGAGAGAACTTAAAACGCTGGAAGTAGCTTGTTGGCGTCGGCCCTAGCCCGCTGATGTACCCCTGGATTTGCTTTTGCATGTTTAAAAGGTCTTGGAAATATTCATCAAATTGCACTTTTCCCGTTCGGTACTTGCGGCCGGTCGCTTGCAGTAGCTTTTTCCACTCCCTCCGAAATATTTCTTTGGTTGTGTCATAATCCTTCTCGCTAAAGCTCGTGCCCTTTGCCGCGCAGCTAACGCGCATCTCTTCTTTGCTGTTGTAAAGTTTGTTTCTCTGTAGGGCCGCGCGCAGGGACGACTGCAGGGCCTGCGAATCCAGAAACCTGTCTATTTTGTTGCGTAAACTCATGGCTGGGGTTTGGTCGGTTTCTTTCGTGGCAGTTGGCTCAGCATTTCCTCCAGCTCTTTTTGGCTGGGCATCTTTGGTTCCGGCCGCTGGAACTTGGCCCGGCTCAGGGCCGCCTCCACCTCCCGGGCCAGCCGTTTCCCCGTCTCCCCTTCATAATCCGCACGCAGGGTTTCCGGCAGGGCTTGGGGAAAGTGGAAGACGAAAAAGGTCGTGCCATAACTCTCCACCGGATCCTCGCCTGTCTTTGGATCCGTCGGGGAGAGGGTGAATCCCTCCGGGGCCAGATTCGACCGCCTCGGGTGGTAGGGGGAAAAAGTCAGCTGGGTCCACTGTGTTCCGTCCATGCACACCACCTCAAAGGTGTCCACTGGGGTGGCCACGGCGGACGAAAAGTTGCTGCCCTTGCGGTGGAACATCACCGGCTGGCCGGTCTGGCCCCTCAGCTTAGCCAGATATTTCCGCTCCCCGATCGGTCCATTGACCGGGATGGGATTGCTAGGGGAACCAAAGGGGCCTTGGGCACCGGGAATTTGATCACAGTCCGCGCCTGCCGACATCTTCGCTCCCATCGCCTCCATGTCCGGGATTCCCGCACCCCCCAGATCCGCCCTCTGCCTGTCCGGGGACTCATGCATTTTTTTCATTCCGCTCTCCTTTCATCATCCCACTTTCCCGGGAAAGCCGTCGCGTCAGCGACCTTCCCAACCACTGCGGAGCAGCAGACCTGCTTGGGCGGGGGAAGGTCAGCGGGGGCCAAAGTAGGACGATCGGCCTTTTTTTCCCTGCGGTAAATCGAACGGGGAAGTCCATCCCCGATTACTATCGAGCGACTTACCTGTTCATACCCCGGCCATGGTATGGAACACCCCACAAATAAGAACTCGGGCCAGTGCCCCGCTTTTTTGACCTCCTGGTAAAACCTACCCTCCCCCCCAAAACCGCCCTCCGCCCAGTTTAAACCATCGGCACACATCACCACCACGTCCGGCAAGTAACCGGCTCGAATCAAAAACTTCCACGCTCCAATGGCGTCAACGGACATAAAGGTAAAATCCACATGCATTTTAGGGCCCTCAAAACGAAACTCCTGCTTAAAGCCGAAGCTTCGCTCCGCCTCCTCCTCCCATCTTTCACCAACTTGGGAATGCCAGAGGTCCTTCCATCGCCTTGCCCTGAATTTCTCGGGCCCAATTGGCGTGGTTTCCGGGGACGCATCAAAAACACCCTCCGTGGTTCTCTGATAAGTTCCTTGGCTTGTGTGCGGACGATAATCCACATGGATAAAACGTCTCAACCCGCCGAATTGGTGAAATAATTTCATCGGCCCAGCATCCACAAAGCTTCCCGGGTAGTAGAGAAGCCCCCCGGGGATCGGGTTCTGCTTCAAATACTCCTCCGGGCTGGGGAGTGTCTTTTCTTTCACCCCCCGGCTACTCACCGCACCTCCTTCAGATCTCTGCGAAATACCAGAATCCTTTCTCCGGCCGGCACCTCGCCCCGGCTGTCGCTCGTCACTTGAATCGTCAAGCTGCCCGTATCCTCCCTCACGGCCACCCCCTTCAGCACCCTTCCATCGGTCGTCAGGTAGGTC
>Ga0214921_10003792_pt1 | contig 22832 bp, 23 predicted proteins | sample LL1505_MetaG_FD_177992 | JGI IMG/M metagenome (GOLD analysis project Ga0214921, IMG submission 177992) | Freshwater microbial communities from Lake Lanier, Atlanta, Georgia, United States - LL-1505 | ecosystem: Environmental > Aquatic > Freshwater > Lake | place: USA: Georgia | collected... | reverse complement strand
AGTAGGTCCAGTAGGTCCTGTGGGGCCGGTGGGACCGGTGGCACCAGTTGGTCCTGTTGATCCGGTAGGTCCAGTAGGTCCGGTTGGTCCGGTTGGTCCGGTTGGTCCAGTTGGTCCAGTCGGGCCAGTTGGTCCTGTAGGTCCTGTAGGTCCGGTGGCGCCAGTGGGTCCTGTGGGTCCTGTGGGTCCGGTAGGGCCAGTTGGGCCCGTGGCTCCAGTTGGTCCAGTCGGTCCTGTGGGTCCAGTAGGTCCGGTAGGTCCAGTGGGGCCCGTGGCGCCTGTAGGTCCGGTTGGTCCTGTAGGGCCGGTAGGTCCTGTTGGTCCTGTGGGTCCTGTTGGTCCAGTAGGTCCAGTAGGTCCAGTGGGTCCTGTCGGTCCTGTTGGTCCTGTAGGTCCTGTCGGTCCGGTGGGTCCTGTCGGTCCGGTAGGTCCAGTGGGGCCAGTAGGTCCAGTTGGTCCAGTAGGTCCTGTAGGTCCCGTGGGGCCAGTAGGTCCAGTAGGTCCAGTGGGTCCAGTCGGCCCAGTGGGTCCAGTGGGGCCAGTGGGTCCTGTCGGTCCTGTTGGTCCTGTTGGTCCTGTAGGTCCTGTGGGGCCTGTTGCACCAGTTGGGCCAGTAGGTCCTGTAGGGCCTGTAGGGCCAGTTGGTCCCGTGGGTCCAGTTGCGCCAGTGGGTCCCGTGGGTCCTGTAGGGCCAGTGGGTCCCGTGGGTCCAGTTGCGCCAGTGGGTCCAGTAGGTCCCGTTGGTCCAGTCGGTCCAGTCGGTCCAGTCGGTCCTGTAGGTCCTGTAGGTCCTGTAGGTCCTGTAGGTCCTGTAGGTCCGGTGGGTCCTGTAGGTCCGGTGGGTCCGGTGGGTCCGGTGGGTCCTGTAGGTCCTGTAGGTCCTGTAGGTCCTGTCGGTCCGGTGGGTCCAGTGGGTCCAGTCGGTCCCGTAGGTCCTGTGGGGCCAGTTTCACCAGTAGGTCCAGTAGGTCCGGTTGGTCCTGTAGGTCCTGTAGGTCCTGTGGGTCCTGTAGGTCCTGTAGGTCCTGTAGGTCCAGTGGGTCCAGTTTCACCAGTTGGCCCTGTAGGCCCTGTAGGGCCAGTAGGTCCTGTGGGGCCAGTTTCACCAGTAGGTCCAGTAGGTCCGGTTGGTCCTGTAGGGCCTGTCGGTCCGGTGGGTCCAGTAGGTCCAGTAGGTCCTGTCGGTCCGGTGGGACCAGTAGGTCCAGTAGGTCCTGTCGGTCCGGTAGGTCCTGTGGGTCCTGTAGGTCCTGTTTCACCTGTAGGTCCAGTGGGTCCTGTAGGGCCGGTAGGCCCAGTAGGCCCGGTAGGTCCCGTAGGTCCTGTAGGTCCTGTAGATCCTGTGGGTCCCGTAGGTCCCGTCGGTCCGGTTGGGCCATCTAAGGCATCCAAGTTTACATTATACATGGTTGTATAACCATTCGGGTATATGCCGCGAATGTACTGAATACGATTAATAACCAATACACCTGTTTCTGGATTGTATGTATCGACTACGCCCTCAAAATATCGTTTATCTCCTTGAGTGTCATCAAATGGATCAGAAACAACCACGGAGTTACCAGTTATGTATGCGAGATTCGTAGGTATTATCAATGTTTCACTTTTACCATATGCTGGATTAAGTGTGATAGCATTTGTAGTTCTAGTATTAAACATACTACCATCTCGTCCATATGGACCAGTTGCACCAGTTGTACCAAGACTGCCACCAGGTCCAGTTGGGCCTGCAATACCATAAGGTCCGGTAGATCCGGTTGAACCTGTAGTACCAGTTGGACCACTGGGTCCAGTGGGTCCTGTAGAGCCGGTGGGTCCAGTGGGTCCAGTAGGTCCAGTAGATCCAGTAGGTCCAGTGGGGCCGGTGGGTCCTGTCGGTCCTGTGGGGCCGGTGGGTCCTGTCGGTCCGGTGGGTCCTGTCGGTCCGGTGGGGCCAGTAGGTCCTGTGGGTCCTGTAGGTCCTGTGGGGCCGGTGGGTCCTGTCGGTCCAGTAGGTCCGGTCGATCCGGTCGGTCCAGTAGGTCCTGTGGGTCCAGTGGATCCCGTTGGACCTTCATTTGTAATACTAATAACTCCTGACATCTCCAAGTGGTTTTGACAAACATAATACAATGTGGATGGTGCATTTAATGGAACAGTAAAAATAATACTACCTAGACCTGTCCCGTTGTTTCTTACTCCTGTATTATAAATGTTTCCTGTTCCTGTAACTTGCACACTTTTTATCCAAAAAGGATGACCTGGTGAGTTCACCTCAAATACATACGTAAACCCACGAATAAAGTTGATTGTTGGATTCGTAGGGCCGTCGATCTGATAACTTTCCGTTCCAATATTTGTTACACTCAGTGTTCTTGCGCCTCTAAGACCCTCTGGACCAGTAGTACCGGTCGGTCCAGTTTGTCCAGTAGGTCCGGTTGGTCCGGTCGGTCCAGTTGGACCAGTTGGACCTGTTACACCAGTGCATCCAGTCGGACCAGTAGCACCCGTATTGGACGCTTTACCATCGGCACCAGTTACACCCGTAGAACCTGTAGACCCGGTAGGTCCAACACCGATAGAATAAATATCCAATGTAGACTCACCTAACCAATTATTCGTACTGGACCCGATAATGCTACCAGACAATTCAGATGCAGGTGGTCTCGCAGGTGCTGCACCAATCGAAATGCTGGTTACATTATTATTTAATAGATTTCTTGCATTATGAACAATATAACATGACCATCTTTGAATGAATGGCGTCGAGAGATTGGATGAAACATCACTGAAATATCCACCATTTCCTTCGATCACTTGGGCATTTTGTTCCGGTGTGTTATAAATACGAAATGTCATGACCATTTCGAGAGAAGCCAATTCAGTAGGAGGAGGAATAATCATGATCTGACTTCCTGAACCATCCATTCGATCTACAGAATTAGCGGTACTCTTTTCTGTCATAAAATAGTAGTTGTTCATGTTGTAATCATTGTTAACAATAATACACACACTGTATGGAACATTGAATGTGCTTCCACTCGTCAAAGTAAGCGCATTATTTCTCTTTCCACGAAATGTCGCGAAATAAAAATTATTGGTTTGATAGATATCCAGACCAGAATTGCGGAGTAATGCAGTTGTTCCGCCTGCAAGTATAAACGCGGATTTTACAAGACCTGCAATTGGACCCTGCGGTCCAGTACAACCAGTCGGACCGGTAGGTCCTGTTGGACCAGTCGAACCTGTGGGTCCATCGATACCATCCAAATTGACGTTATACACAACAGCAACATCTGTGGGATCGCCATAATAATATCCTTGGATGTTTTGTGTTCGATACAAGTCAAGTTGCCCTGTATTAGAGTTGTAACTTTTTATGGTTGCTTCAAAATAACGACCAGTTGGGTTCAAGGAATCGGTGACAACAACGGAGTTTCCAGTAATGTAGGATAAATATGGTTCTACAAACAATGTGATTTCAGCATAATAAACCAACGGTGGTTGAATCGTAATTGGGCTGACAGTGCGTGTAAGGTATCGATCTCCTCGAGGTCCAGTTACACCTGTAGGTCCAGTGGGTCCAGTAGGACCAGTAGATCCGGTGGGTCCAGTAGGTCCGGTGGGTCCTGTGGGACCGGTTGGTCCAGTAGGTCCTGTTGGTCCAGTAGGTCCGGTGGGACCGGTTGCACCAGTTGGACCGGTTGCACCAGTTGGACCGGATAAGTTGAAACTAATGAAACACAGAGGGGCCCCATTATCAAATTCAATACCAGGTGTAACATTACGAATTTCAATTTTATAAAATTGGTTATTGTTGTTATCCGTTCCCGACATTACGACACCTGAGTTTACAATTTTAAATATCATGAACTTATTGTAGTCGATCACGCTTTGGATTTTTAGATAACCATATTTGTCTGATGAAGCATATTCATTGATTGTGTCTAAAAATGCGGAGATGTTATTTCCATTTATGTTACTAGTATCAGTTCCAAACACGTCTTGAACATAATTACGACTATTAAGAAAAATGAATTGCGAGTTGTTTTGTACTGTGTCTGAAAAACGACACTGTCCGGCCGGTGGGGTGACACCACCAGATGGAAGCGCAACTTTATAGCGAAATGTATTTACCGATGTAGATGCTGGACCAACTTGGCCGGTAGGACCTGTAGGACCAGTGCAACCGGTAGGTCCGGTCATACCCATAGGACCTGTATCACCCTTATCACCTTTATAGACCGCAGCACCGTCTCTACCAGTTACACCGGTAGGTCCAGTTGGTCCTGGTTCTCCTGGACTACCCTGTTGGAAAGTCCAGCCACCAAGACCAGTAGGACCAGTGGGGCCTATATTACTACTCATTACTTATTTTATATGTCTCTGTCTCGATAAGATATTATGTGTATGGTTTTTATATTACGATAATGACAGATATATATAATATTAATATATATGTATATTATACTTATTAAATTTAAGTAAAGATACATACGCATTGACAATGAGTATTCGGAGTTGTTTTGAAAATCGAACATTTAATATTTATACAGAACATGATAAGAATGTGAAATGCTGCAACGAATCAAGTGATTATATACAAAAAGTTAAATTCGCCGCTATAATGAATGAAAATTACAATAAAGTCACTTCTGCTACAAATGGACTTTCCTCAGATGTTGTCGCGCGAACATTTGGTCGGGTTTATCCTAACTTTCAACTTCGTAATGATATGTTTGATATTTCTTGTAATAAAATTAAAAATATAAGTGAAAATGCATGAAATGATCTGAAATCAAATTCTAGCAATTATATTTACGCGCAATACAGTATCCTATGCAAAAGAAAGAGAATACTGATCCTACAATAATACCAATAACATAGATTATTGGCATTGTTCACGAGTGGTTAATACTAAATTATATGATTAGATCGAATTGTATTCGATAAAATTGAAATGATTTATATATAACATGGATAATAACAGTGAACTAGAAGACAGTTAGACAACATGATTGAATACGGATTATCAGTATCTTTGGATGGATCCCCTAGGACCCCTCATGCCTACTCTCCATCGAATGATGCGTGCGGTGGTGATGGTGATGGTGGTGCACCTCGAAAAATGATGAAATTTGGCGACTTTGTTGACGGAGGCGACGGTGGAGACGAAAGTATTTCTCCACGGGTATTATTTCCAGATGATGTTTCGCGCCACTTGGACTTTTCGTCAATGCTTTTCAATAACCACGAATCATCGCCTGTGTCGTTCGCGTCTGTATCGATCCCACGAAATGGCGCTGCAGGAGTAGGAGGAGGACCAGGATGCGCAGCTGAAACAAGTGAACCCGAAAGTGTTGGCGATTGCATTGTGTGTTACAAACCTCTTCAGAAACAGGTCAATCACGTATTCACAATGTGTGGACATCTGTTTTGCATTTATTGTTTCTTGAGATGGTGGGATACATCGTCGACATGCCCGATGTGTCGCGCAGAGTTGTTTGATCCGAATGCGAATGCTGCGGACGATAACGCTGTAGCAGCAGCAGCAGTGGTGGATCCGGATGCGGCAGAGGTGGCAGATGCAATCGATGATGCGGTAGCGGATGCAGTGGCGGATGCGATCGAAGGGCGTGAAGCATGGATGCAGCCTCCTCCAGATTATGAAAATGAAAGAATACAAATACAAGCTCAAGCAAATCTCAATGACAGAGTTCATATTGGCAGCAGCGACAGCGACAGCGACCGTGAAAGTGACCGTGAAAGTGACACCGGCGATAGTATCGACCTTCACATTCGAAATACTACATTGATAAATCGTTACAGATTCCAAGACAGCGAATGGAGATGGTCGTTTCACCGTGCCTCTATTGAGACGAGTCCAAACTACGATGACACCGTGTATCCATTATCTCAAGCTGACATCGATGGACTGAGAGAAAATCGAGAAATCGCGACGACTCTTTTCGCTCGGATGCGTTTCCGCGAAACGATGTTTCAACCCGACGTACAATTTCTCGGTGAGGTATGGAGTGGCTCATGGATACCAAAGAGCGAATGGATTGATATTATGCGTCATCATCAACCGGTTTCAGATTCGGAATCAGATCATGCGATCCAAACAAGAATGTATGAGTTTGTCATTCGAAGAGGAAGCAACCTCAGTCCATTTCACGAGGTGAATATCTTTGGCTTCATCAAGGATGTAACGATCCAACAAACCGTGGAATATGACGATGACGGCGAGGAAATCAGCCGCGATCGCATGGATTATGATTGGGAAAACATTGTCGAGTACACATTTGTCGCAGAAGTATTTACACCAACCGACTTTTATATTCACGGTGGTCGGTACGACCCTACCCCGTACAGATCGTACGGCGGGTATAATATGACGGATGGAACGATTACTACGCAACAAGTCACGATCCCTTTCTCGCAAATTCGCAGGATGTACCGTATGAATGCACATGAACGACGGTCTGCGTAAACAACTTAAAGAAGTTTGTAGGTATATGGATGGAAGGGGAACGCCTTTCCAATAAAAAATAAAAAAGAATAAAAATATGATTTTACGCGCGAATCGGTTAGTGGTCAATGCCACGTCGCTTAAGCCGACGTCCTTCGGGTTCGCAGGTTCGAATCCTGCTTCGCGCATTTTTTTTTGTAATGTCTATGTTGAGGCCTTTATAGCTCAGAGGTAGAGCACCACACTTGTAATGTGGGGGTCTCTGGTTCGATTCCAGATGAGGGCATTTTTAGCCCTCGTAGCTCAGTCGGTAGAGCGCTAGGCTTTTAACCTAGTGGTCCGGGGTTCAAGCCCCCGCGAGGGTGGGGTGAGGGTCTGTTTTTGCGAATATAGCGCAGTAGGTAGCGCGCTGTGCTTACACCGCAGAGGTCTTCGGTTCGAACCCGAATATTCGCACAGTGTTTGTTTGTTTTGTTGTTTGCCTTCGTAGCTCAGTCGGTAGAGCGTGTGGCTGTTAACCACAAGGTCATCGGTTCGAGACCGGTCGAGGGCGCAAATTTATTTTTATTACAACACTTGTAAGTGGTGATGTAATAAAATGTGTATAGTATATATAAATTCAATGCCACAAACATCTCGTCGCAGTCGAGGTCGTCGTAATCATTCTCGAAAGCGTAAAAATCCTCGGTCATCATCATCATCATCTTCATTCTCTGAACTCGGATTGGCCGGTTCACTTGTCGGTGCGTCTTCTATAACACAAGGGGCCGAAATTGACCTGAACCAGAATCAAGGACCAGATGATCTTATGTTTATTGGTGGACGTGGGCGTGGGCGTAGAGGCGCCGCGCGTAGCATACGTAAGCCTGGTTGTGTGAATGATATTGCAGACCATATTCTTTGTTTTCTTGAGTTGCTGAATACGATCAAAATCTACCACTGGTCTACTTTGTCGTATCCCACACATAAAGCAACAGATGAACTTCACGATAAGTTGAGTGAATTGGTAGATTCATTCATCGAGATCTATATTGGGCATTGTGCGCGCGGGAAGGGTGGCGGCGGAGGCGGCAGCGCTGGATTGGGTGTTCCCGTGTTTCGGTTTAAATCTGAGAAGGCTGCATGTATCGAATTTTGTGAATGTAAATCTCCGGACGCATTTTGTAAGGTGCTTGATGATAATATCGTCCACTTGGAAGGACTCACTGATAAATTGAGTGAATATACTGATTTAGTAAACATCCGTGATGAGATGGTGGGTGCATTGGCGCAGGCGCTTTATTTGTTGAGACTCAAATAGGGGGTTCCGCCCCCTGCGACGGATAATGTGGGGTTCCGCCCCTGTGACGGATAATGTGGGGTGGGGTTCCGCCCCCTGCGACGGGTGAGTACGTGCGAGCGAGTGTGTTATCCGCAACATCCCGAAAAAAAGCAGCGCATGCGTTTAAAGAAACCGCATCGTTGGGGGGTCTGTGGCGTGTCTGCTGTGATTGTTGTGTCTGACGATACTATGGTAACGGGTACATCTTCGGTTTTGGTCTCTCTTGTATTCATTTCTTGTAGTTCGATTTCTTCTGCAATAAACAATTTATCAAGCGCGTCGGTTTGATCTTTATTAAACTCAATTATCGCTTCAATCATACTATAAATCACTTTGGTTTCAATAAGTGTACGTAAATAAGTTTGTATATCTTCCGATGCGCTATGGTTTTCGATCATGAATGTAACGAGATCTTCAACTTCACGTGGTGATATGCGTGCAATCGATGCTGAAGAGGCGCGCTGTATTTCTATAGCAAGAATGATATACGAGAAAACAGTATGTAAAGTTATTTTCTTAGAGAAATTCTTATCTTTATTAAGTTTAAGTTTGAGTGCGTCGAGAGATTTTGATGGTGCTTGGGTTTGTGATATCTGCGGTTGTGACAACTGGTCTTGTGCTTGCAACGACGGTTGTAACGACGGTGACGAGTGTTGTGATCCATGTGGCGGGTGCGGCGATTCGGATGAGTTACAACTACGCACATCGTCGTTATGCGGTTGAGCCGCCACCGAGTGTTGCAGAGGCTCTGCTGTCGGAGCCTCATCTGAGTTTGCCGACGCCGTCGGAGCTGCAGCTGCCTTTGCCTCTTCCGCTGATTCCTCCTTTGTCAAAAGAGGCATTGGACTAGAAGGATCGGTTTCTTCCGGATCTGACATTACACCATAGTCATTTTCGGCTGTTCTTTCAATCAATTCTATTTTCGCGAATGCGGATGCGGATCCCGATCCTGATCCAGAAGATGATGATGGGATACTTCCTCTCTTATTTTTCTTATTTCCTCCTCCCATTGTTGTTTGTGTGTATGTATGTCTCTAATATAGTAATTTATTAGAATTCCTTTATTATTTGTTAAAAACCTACCTGTATATGTTTTTAAAAAAAAACGTACCTGCGTCCTTCTAAGAATGTACCTGTAAAGTGTTATGTGTGGTGGCGGCGGTGCTTAGTTGCTGGTTTTTTGGCTCAGTTTCTTTGCTTTGGCCGCCGCCGCTGCCGCCGCGAGTGATTCTTTGATTTGTTTGATGACGTCAGTGCGGTCTTTGCGACGGCAGTCGTCCGTGAGGAACGATGCCACTTCTTGTCGGATGGCGTTTGTGAGTGTGCTGAGTGAAATGAATGTGCGACGAATGGTTTCGGGTTTGAGAATGAGGCGGAGGTAAGCGCCGGTTGTATGTGCAATTTGTGCATGTTGTGATGCGACGCCAGGCGGGTCGGCAGGTTTGTTGAGCTCATGTCGAAAGAGTCCGCCTCCCATGTTTGAGTATTTGGCTTTGGGCTCGATTCGTCTGATTTCTTTTGCAAGCTCAGCGCCCCACGCCTTGAGGTCAAGGTACTTGTCCTTTGCGTTGATGTACGCTTCATCGCTGCCTGATTTGTCCATGAATTCGCTGCGTGTGGTGAGTTCGGCGGCTTGTTCTTTGATGTTGGTTTGCTCTTGCATTTGCTTCAGTTCGTCGAATGTCTTGTTGTCGTGCACAACGAGTCTGATGCGAAATTTGCCGATGGCTTTTTTGAGGAGCTGAAAATCGGATGGTGACATGACTTCTGGTGTTTTTTCGATCTGTTGTTGAAGTGCGTCGAATGCAAGTGCGACTTGTTTGCTTGCTCCCATGCAGTAGTGCGTGCGCGCGTGCGGGGACCGGCGGAGTTTCGATTTCACCGCTGATGCTTTCGCAGCTTGCGAGAAGGTCCAGATCGCTTTGAAGGCGGCGTCTTGTCTGGCGGTAGCGTCTTCTTCGTTCATGCCTGGGCGGGGTGTTCCGGTCATCGGCGTCGAGTATTCCTGTTCGAAGTCGGCATCGGACATTCTGGGGAGGCCTCCAGTAGTAGCATTCATGGTTTCGGTGGTCATTCTGTATCGTTCGTTGATTGGTTGCTTGGTCGCTGTAATTAGATTAAACATAGAAAAGTATTTCAATTTTTTCCAGAGTTCAGTCGTTTCACGATGATCATCATCTATTTTCTGAAAACTGGATATTTTTTGGGGTGGTCACATGTCAAATCCTAAAAAATTGAAATCTTTTTTCTGGAAAAATTTGGATGACAGCTCAGTCAGACCCCTAATGGATACCGAAAAACAGAACAGATTTACCCGAGTGATTATTGTGAAGAAGAAGAAGCCTGCAGCGGCAGCGGCGCCGGCGCCTAAGGTAGGTATTGACAGGTTTGATGAATATGTACAAAAGTCCGGTCTTGAACCGAAAAGCTATCAGCGTGAAGGTGTTGAGTTTTGTCTGCGCCGTGAGCGCCGTGGCGATGCGGGTGTGGTTGGCGGTATCATCGCGGATGAAATGGGTCTCGGGAAGACAATCGTGATGATGGGTCTCATTCTTGCAAACTTGGCGGCGTTTCGACGCACCTTGATCGTAGTGCCAGTGGCGTTGATCGCGCAATGGGTCGCTCAAATCAAGAAGACGATCATCGATACCGGCGTCAAAACGGATTTAGTGGTTGTGGTGTATCACGGCGTGACAGGAAAACGCAGTGTGGTTTTGTCGGAGGGCGGTGGTGAACCGGTTTGGTGCCACAGACCTCCCAAGCGCGGGGGTGGTGGCGCACGCGCGATTGACATCGTCATTACGACCTACGGTTGTGTTGCCATGGAAGAACCGGTGTCATCGGTTTCTAAGAAGCCCCTGAATGTCGTCGTGAAGGCGCCACCTAAAGTACCGACATTGTCCCTGCTTACGTTCCGCGCCGACCGCGTGATCTTTGATGAGGCTCATCATCTGCGTAACAAGACTAGCCGTATCTTCAAAGGTGCGATGCGTGTAGTGGCCTCGGCGGCGGCGACAGTACGCCCGAGTGTGTGGATCGTTACTGGAACCCCTATTCAAAACAAAATATCCGATTTGAAATCGCTCTGCTACATCTTAGGGTTCGGTGTGGGCGATTTGATCTCGGAAGAAAAACGCCGCGCGATTCGCGATGAGTATGTGTTACGCAGGACAAAGGTAAGTGTAGGTATGGTGGCGGAGGAGTCTGCGGCGGAAGGTGAAGAGGTGGTAGAGGAGGCGGTGGATGTGACATGTGCCCCGCGTCTCCAATCTCTCAAACATTACAAATCACAAGTTCCTTGGACTAGCGAAAACGAACTCGACTTGAGTCGCGAGATCCACCAAAAAGCAAGAAATACGACCGACCGCGCGGAGAGATTGAAGCTGTATACTCGGATGCGCCAGATGTGCGTCTGGCCCGCATTGTTGAAGTCGTCGAAGAAGGTGGTATCATCTGGAGAATATGAAGAGACTCACGGTCTATCTATGGACGAGTTTCATGTTGCAGTTTCAAAACAGAGTAAGTTGGATCGGGTTGTTGCTACAATGGTCGCTGAGGCTGCTGCTGGTGGTGGGTCGGGTCGGAAGTCCATCGTGTTCTGCCACTATCGCCGCGAGATGACTCAGTTGCGCGATATGTTGCTGCGTAGCGGCGGTGGCGGAAGTGAGGAAGACATCGCGATCATCGACGGAACTGTGGGTCAGCGTGAACGCGCTAGGATCTTCGCTGCTGCGCCTACAGTGTTGATTCTACAGATTCGGACGTGCAGTGAAGGCCTGAACCTTCAGGAGTATTCGGATGTCTATTTCGTAAGTCCGCACTGGAACCCGTGTGTTGAAGACCAGGCTATCGCTCGTTGCTATCGTATGGGCCAGACCTCCCAAGTTCGGGTGTTTCGGTTCTATATGACGGATTTCGTCGGGGAAATTGACGCCGTCGTGGCGGGGGAGTCAGAGTGCATTTCTACGCTGGATCACAAGTGCGAGGAAATACAAGAAAGGAAGCGTGTGTTGTGTAATGAGTTTCTGTGTGAGGTGTGAAGGGGTGTGGGGGGGTGTGCGTGTTGTGTGTAAATAAATATTTTTATTCTGTGTATAATATAATACTTTTGTATCATGGGCGCAGAACAGTCTCGGTCTCGGTCTCGGTCTCGGTCTCACAGTCGTCATCGCAGCAGTCATCACAGTCATCACGGTTCGCGTAAATGGTCGCGTGACGCACCTAAATCCATTGGTGATCGTTCTGCTGTATTGTCAAAATGTGGGCGTCGGTGCTTTTTGGGTCCTGGAAAGACATTTCCGATTTGTACGCGTTTAGGATCGGGGTCGGGGACGTGTAAGGTCGATCGTCGTGGTGTGGCGGCTGCGTATTCTCGTGCGCGTGAATGGGCTTCAATTACTGCACGAAAGAAGAGGACGGCTTCGGGGGCACGAGCACATCGTAGGTATACTGCAGTGGCGCGTCGGGCGAAGGTGATACTATCGAAGCTACACCCCCGTTGAACCGAACCCGCCAGCGCCGCGCTCGGTGGGAGGGCTTAGATCTCCTTCGGTCTCGACAATATGAACTAAGAACGGCGAGAGATCCGGCGCGCATACCTGAAAATACCGATCATATTTCTTGATGGGTGAAAGGGTCTCTTTCCAGATATGCCATATATCCGTGCTTCCAAATAGTCCGATCGTATCCACCGCTGCAATCAGGTCGCCTCGGTACCCTGCGTCAATGATTCCGACCGAATTGGCAAGACGCATTCTCGTCTTACTGATGCTTGACCTGGGGTAGAGGTAAAATCCACAGGGGGTGGCGGCGGAGGCGGCGGGGGCGGTGTCGGATGGGAGGTCTGTGGCATAGTTGTTCGGAATGAATGTAGTGGTGGTGGAAATGGAGACTGGTTGTGATGTGGCGGCGTCGGGGGTGGCGGTGGCGTCTGCTGCGGCGGGGATGGTGGTCGTCGTTGTGGTGGCGGTGGCGGTGGGGGTAGGAGGTGCGACGCGCATACAGCAACGAACACCGAGATTAAGGCTACGTGCACCATCAACGCCAACATGTAAGGGTGACGGAGGATCGTTCTTGCTTACTTTTTCACGGAGAAGGTTGGCATTAGCATATTCTTCGCCATCATGCGGCATGAATAGATCAAACCCTGAATCGGGTGTGGCGGCGGTGGGGAAGAGAGAACCCCATGCAGAGTCAGTTATTTTTTGATTATGGGTCTGGACCTTTTGTTTGTAGCGGCTTGTCCATTCCTCGTCGTCGTTGTGTTTCGAAAGATAGATGTATAATTCGTATTTAGTAGTCATTGGACAGGAGTGATCGGAGAGAGTGGCGGTAGTGGACTGTGGCTGAGGTGGCGTAAATATGAATATATAATATGATTATGTTTATATTATATAATAAGTCGGGAACAGGAAATATCAATAATGTCTATCGTAGTTATGCGTCGTAAAGTTCGAGAGAATCATCCTCGAGTCGCGCCTATTTCTGGGCATTTGACAGGGGGTGATGGTAAAACCGGTGTCAATGACTCCAATCGTGCTGGGTTTTCGATCAATGGCGGGCATAGGAACTTACGTGGTATTGGGCAAGTGCGCATGGTTGGATCTGGTGGATGGAGTGGCGGTGGGCGCGGGGCTGCCCGCGGGGGTGGTGGGAACTCGTCATGGTACTTTTCAGCGAATGATCCTACCGTGATAAAACGGTCTTCCCGTACAAATGCTTCAATGATCAATATGAAGTATCGGTGGATTAAGGGAGCACAGTATCCTCGTGCATGGTTCAAGGATATTCCTTCGGCGACACTTGATGTGAAGTCTCAGTCCGACTATATTAAGAAGCTTGCGTCGAAGGTGGTTCGATGTGGAACCGTGAAAGTGAGCGCTCCTTGCACTTCTTGCAAGTTCTTTGTTGGAACGGGGGCATTGAAGCGCAAACGTGTTTCGTGGAGGCCTGTTACAAAGACGGTCACTGAGCGAGTTGTTAGTCAGAGTGAGTACATCGAGAAAGGTGGATTGAAAAACGGGCGTCGTAATTGCTTGTCGTTGCCGGAGCCGAATAAGTACACCCACTTTCCGATGTATATTCGACACATGGGGTCGGAACTGGGGTGCCAGGTGAATTATTTGCGTTGGCAGGATGCAGTGGCCGCGGGGGCATTGCCTGCGAATTATGTTGGATAAGCAAGCGAGCGAGCTTGCGGGCTAGACACAAATATATCGGCGTGATGTCGGGTTTTCTTGTAAGACCTGCTTTAAAAACCAATATATTTTTGTATTTATGATTGGAGCAAGGATGTCATCAATATTGGTTGACGTTATATCTGACACTACTAAGGTTCTAGTGACATAACAGTATATACACAAGAGTCCAAAACTGTAATATCCAGATTTAAAATGAAGAGGATAAGGGACTATTTTTTTAGAGATGAACTCTTTGAATTCGGGAGAATGAAATCCTTTGTTTTTGGTTGTAGTTGAAGGGATGATTGTATATTCTTTAGAATATGGAGTATCAATCATGAGTTGATGGTCTTCGTTGATTTCATGGATTTTATCATCATTTGTGATGGCAAAATGTATAGTATCATGTGCAGTGGCGTCGGTGTTGGCGGCGGCGGCGGCGGTGGCGGTGGCGGTGGCGGTGGCGGAAGTATGAAAAACAGTGATGTCGTCGATATTGAAACTTGCAATCCCCATATTCACTCGTTCGAGTTGTTGAAGTTGTCGACCGACGGATTCGACGAGCTTTTCTATGACTTGATATTCTAGATGTTTCTTGTGCCTCTTTAGAAATATTGATAATGGTTCTATCATATCAGCCTTTATTGTTAAACTATTATTCGCCTTACCTTTGTGAGAAATCATGGATTTCGGTAAAGGACAGCTTTGTATAAGCGGTTCAGATGAAAAATTGTAGGTTGTCGTATTCGTAGTCGTAGTGCTGGACATGTTATTATGCTATTTATGATATGATAGACGTACGTATGCGTTATTATATAATTATCTTTTATTTCGTTTATGTTTACCTTCGATGGAAATTTGCAGCGACACATCGCCAAAATATCGGTGTCGGTATTGTGTTGTGAACAATTTTGATCGATTGACCATTGATGAGGTTGTTGCGGTATTTTCTCACAGTTGGGTTATCTGTATTCCATTTCTTGAAATAGATGTAAATATTACTATATACGACCTTGTGTGCAGCGTCTGGATCTCGATCTCGGTCTCGGTCTCGGTCTCGGTCTTCATTGATGCATATGTCTTTTGACTCAAGATCAATGTTCGCTTGTGGTGATGATGATGCAACAGTTCGTTCCCATTCTGGAAGAATGAATTCGCGCGGCTTGATGATGACTTTATATATTTCGCCAAGTCCAGTTTTCCGAATGATAGATGTCAATTCTGAATGGCTGATTTTTCCTAATCCTCTTGGAATACATAATGCAGGGTGTTCATATGCGTCTTCGTTGAATATAGTCATGGTTGTTCTTTTTGATCGTTTGACTTGTTTGATTCGATTGATTGGCATCATTTCTAATCAATTTTATAAGTATCTGTGATTGAGTATATAAACAGTATAAACATTAATTATTCACAATATGTAACTATAAACTAACTTGCGTGTGTGTTTGTGTGTTGTTTATGACTTCTCAATCTAAAAATATATCATCTAAGGGTGGTCAACGCAGGAGATCGTCATCCGGTTTGGGGGGTACTGGGGCCGGGGCCGGGGCTGGGGCCGGGGCAGTGACTGGATCCAACGGCGACGATATCATAAAAACCACGAAAAATACACGCAAACGTGTTCACCAAAAACGAACACGAAATACAACACGACCAAAAACAATTGAGGATAAGGTCAAACCAGTTCTTGAAAGTACAAATCCATTTTTTATTGCTGTTTGTGCTCCCGATACATACAAACCTGCAGCGGTGGCTGAATACGGAAGTGGATGTTATGGAAATAGAAACGGAGGCGGAAGTGGGGGGGGTGGGGCAGGGAGTGGAAATGGGAGTAATCGACGTGACGTCTCATGTCAACAACGTCGTATGCCAAATGTATTTTTACGATCAAATAGCCGTAACTCATCCTACTCGTCTTCAAGTGTTTCGAACGGGACGGGGACGGCACCAGGATCTGTAACAGTGAATCCGTTCATTCATCATCCGATGATTCAAAATGATCGACAACGAGGGGATACTAGCATTAGCACTAGCAATGGAAATCATTATTCAACTGTAAGCAGTAATCGTACCAGTACGACTACGACTACGAATACGAATACGAATACGAATACTAATATTTATGATAAGGAACAGTTTCCATCTTTGGGTTCATCTGGATCATCTGGAAATATTGTTCATACAAAACTAAATTTTAAAGAAATGGTATTAAAAAGCAGTAGCAGCACTGGCACCAGTGGTTGCAGTATGGAAAGCGTTTCTACATTGAATACCCCGCCACCTCCTCCTAAAGTTAGGTCTGAATATGCACAACAATCGCAAAAAGTATTATCAACTGGAAATATCTTTTTAGGTGCATTTTACGGGTCACGGGATAATCAAAAAGGATGGGAAGATGGGGATTGTGATGGTGACGGGAACAGGGATACGGATGGTAATGGAGAAGTTGGCGGTGATGGAACACGCCAAAATGGTAGTTTTATATCATCAGTTCTTATTGATTCTTGTGATCGAAAGTATGATAATTTGTATCGATGAATGTGTGTGTGTGTGTGTGTGTGTGTGTGTGTGTGTGTGTGCGTGTGCGTGCGTGTATTCATTGGATATCCTTTCGTTTTGTTATATAATCGTACATAACAAAATGAACTCTCAGTCTGATTATCATAACTTCATATTGGATGACAGTGACGGGGAAAGTAGTGTTGGTGGAGAAGGGGATTGGGGCGGGGAGGAGGATGTGGAAGGGGAAGGGGATAATGGATTGGAGAGGGGTGAAATCGAGTTTGATAAAAATGGTTATCTAGATACAAAATGGATCACTGCTATTGAAAATCAAATTTTATTAAGTGAATATCAGCTATTTTTAAAAACAGATATTACTCGTGTTTCATTTCAATTTGTGTATTTAGATCGCAACAAAAAGTGTATACAATTTGTACTTCCAATACTGAGACCATATGAATATGTCTTGAACAAACCAAATCAGATTACTCAGAGTGAATTGTTACGCATTATTCACCAGTATCAGTCAGTAAGAGACAAGAAAAAATACTATAACTTTCACTCTTTATTGTTGTATGATTTTCAGATGCCAGATTCGAACAATGCTGTAAATAATGATATTCGGTGGTTATCAGAGTATTTGGGTAGTGGTAGTGGTGGTGTGTCTCGTAATCATGACGAGTATGGACGTGTGATTGAATATACGAATCTTCTATCTTTTGATGCCATTTATTTTCATCCATTGATTGAAATGTTTCATGATCTTATTGGTTTCACAGTTGTATTATATGAAGATTAGTTTAGATTATATTATATTATATTATATTATATGTCATCAATATCAACTTCTTCTAATTGTCGGTGAACTCGTGACGCCGTCACCGTGGATGCATGTGATGGTTTGGATGAAGGAGGTGATGGTGGTGGAGCATGATGAGATTTACTTGTGTTGTGATTGACAACCATGTCGCTCTCACTGTCATCACTGTCACCACTGTCACCACTGTCACCACTGTCGTCGTCGCTGTCGCTTATTTGACTGTATATGTCTTGATAGCTAGCTGCTGCTGCAAGTTTGGATAGTTTTCCACCTTGTTCAATGATTTCCTGATATTCCAGTGTCTTTTGGTCTTTGAATTCAATGTTTCCGTTTGCCTTGAATTCGTCGTCGCTGTTACTTCGATTGCCTCCTCCTCCGTCACTATTGTTTCCGTCTGCGACGAGATCCTGGAATATCTTTTCTTGAACACGCAATTTCTCTCGTTCCGATGCCGAGTAAATCTCCAAGAGATCGCATTTCTGGATCTTTTTTTCGGTTTTAGATACTTTGCTTGCGAATTCTTTTTCTGCGTCCCATTGACGTAATCCGATGAGGACCCACGTGCCTTGCGACAGAGCATTTTCGCGCTTGGATCGTCCTGTGAACTTTCCGCGGATGTGGCATAATCTCTCGTAACCATCGACACATTTGACTAGACACATCGAGTTTCCAAGAAGACGCACAATGTACGCATATATCTCGTCTTTCGATTGTGAAACGCGCAGGAACTTATTCTGCGGTTGTGATGAACCGTTGACGTGTTTACGTGCAAGGTGTTTCATTTTATTACCGCCTCCTTCATTTCGGACCATTGTTGATGTGTGTTACGAGTACGAGACGAGTATCAGTATATATAATCATATAATAATATCTTTAGTTCAATTTTAACTATATAAATACTTATATTTATCATCATATGGCGTTACAATTGCGGTGGAGGTGGCGAGGAAGGGGATGGGACAAGCGAACGGGGGGTCTGTGGCGCTGGTGGTCTCGGTGGTGGTCGTCGTGTTGGTGAAATTCTCTTCCTCTGGAGTAGCTGATATGAATATGTTTTTCTTGTTGATATCGTCTTCGTCAATCTTCATGTAACAGGTGAGCGCGAGTACGATGATGTCCTTGTTTCGGTAATTGATATGGTTGTTGATTTTATGTATGACAGCGGTTGCGGTTGCGGTTGCGACTGAATTGAATGTTGGTTGTGTTGTCATAATATATTCGACGAATGCATGAATGGGATGAGGTGTAGCCGAATGTGTGAGAGGTGTAGCAAACGTAGACGCGGCAGCAGCACATCTGCGTAGTAAAACAGCAGTTGTCTTGAGATGATTGGATTGGAAAGACTTGATGAGTTGATTCGCGATATTGTCTTTGTCTTTAGGATAAATGACGGAAACGTTGCCTTCGTTGGCGTATGCGTACATGTATAATTGAAATACGATTGTCGATGTGTGCTGGCGGCGCTTTATCATGTTTTTTATGATGTGGGCGGCGGCGGTGGGGGGGGAGGTGGAGGCAGATGTTTTTTTTTGTATGTAATCTTCCATTTTAGGATTGTGGATTGCGAAGAACATATAATAAATGAACCATAATGGCTCATTTGGATCGTTGGTGGCGGCGACGGCGGCCGCTTGTGCGTTCGTATTTAGACATTCTTGAATTGTTGCATTTTGCTTGATTTTAGAGAATAGTTCCAATGAATGATTGACGAATTTGTTGTACGTCATTTTGTTTAGTTTGATACTTTTATATTTATATATAGTATAACGAATTCGTATTTTATTTTCGTTCAATTTTAATTCGAGATGTCTGGTGAAGGAGAACAAAACGCAGCCATGCAAGAGGGTATGAATGAAGACCAAACTCAAGACCAGAGCCAAATTGCCGGTCGTAGGCACAAGCGCCACCGCCATAGCAAGCACCACCGCCACCACAAAAACTCATGGTTGACCCATGTGAAGGCTACTATGAAGTTGCACCGCGGCAAGTCTTTTAAGCAGATTTTGAAGCTTGCTAAGAAGTCGTATAAGAGGTCTCAGTCACAACAACAACAGCAACAACAGCAACAACAGGGAGGAAGAAAGAAGAGTAAAAAGCAACAGCAACAGCAGCAGCAACAGCAGCAACAGCAGCAACAGCAACAGCAGCAACAGCAACAGCAACAGCAGCAGGGCGGAAACGGATTGAAGCCTTCTAGCTTCGCCGCAAATGCTTCTGCTTTCCCTTCTAAGTAAATAATAAATTATTTCATACCAATTCTGAATTGGAATGAAATATAGATGTTGTATCTCAGCATTCATAAAAAATAGATACGAAAAATGCCTTTGTTTCTTCTGGAGTCATTCGTTTATCTGGATTTGGGTGTATATTCCGTAACATCACTTGAATAGTATTCATTATTTTTCGGTTGTTGTATTTGTCTTTGAGTTTTATCTTATACTTACTATGAAAATGTGCATGTTTTTCGGAGTAATTCGGATCAAATCTTTTTTGTCTCTCTTCGTTCAGTGATACATCGTCTTTGCTGGTGCTAGTGGAGGTGGCGGTGGCGGTGGCGGTGGCGGTGGATTTTGATTCGGATTCGGATTCGGATTCAGTGTCTTCCTTTACATCTTCTGTAGCTTCACGATGAAATAACAGTTCATAGACTATTTTCAGAAACATAATATTTACGGCATAAATGTCCCATTTGTCCCAGTATTTCAATAGTTCGTTTAAGACTGTTTCCCTCGGTTGGTCTATGAATCGAGAGAATGTCGAAATAGATAGTTTGAACATCTTTTTCTTGAAATCTCTCGACATATATGCAATCGCTTTGTTATTTGATACGTATTCATAGCATATCTTATGAAGGCTCTCTTGTGTAAGTGTATCGTTCTCGTTAATGAGGTATGTCATCAGGTGAATTTCGATTGGCCATAAAAAATAGTCCGGGGCGTGTACGTAAAAATGTTGTCTCCAAAGATAGTTGTATTGAAAAAGTTTGGATGACTGCGTATGATATAGTATGTCAGAATGTATGGTTGATTTGGAATGTTCTTCTTGTTTTTCACTCCACGGGTGTTCTTGTAAGCGAGAAACATCAATCGATAGACCAAAATCAATTATATAAGGTAGTTGATGTCGTTTTTCTATAAGAATGTTGTTTTCTTTTAGGTCATAATGTACGATCTTGAATTTGATAAGTAGTTGAATGCTATCGGTGATTCTTTCATAAAGGTCAAATAATATTGATAATACATGATATGATACTTTATTTTTTTCGTCTTTTTGGAATTGTGAGCGATATTTTACGACTTGTCGTTCATCTTTTCGCATTGTTTTTGTAAGTTGTGTTTTGATTTCATGTTCACGATTACCTTCTTTGTCGTCTTCTGTATTTGCATGTAAAAGGTCATCGTCGCTCGCTTCACTGTCGCTACTACTGCTAGTCATGATTATTTTTTCGGGCGTTGTGTCTCCTGTATGTTTGACCACATCTAATAAGTATCGATGAAGATACAATCCATTTATATATTTCATTTTTTGTATAATGAAATGTTTGTTTAACATTTTATAGTCGTTTGATGATAAATGGCTACGTGATCCAGATATTGAATGAGAATCGTTTGTTTTCTTTGTTGCGTTTCGTCTTATGTATTTACTGATTGCATCACATCCTGTTACATGTGACTCTTTTATTGTAGCTAAATCAATCTTGTATGTTTTTAATACTGGAACAAAAAATAACTCATAGGAAGGAATCTCTTGTATTTTACGTCCAATATGGTCTTCAAAATCGGAATGAAAGTTGAATTTTTGAAGTTTGGATACATATTTTGATCGAAGTTCTTGGTTAGGGTCGACTCCATTGCCTGATTTGGTGGCATTGTCCTTGCGTTGTGGGTTCTTTTTATCGCGTTGTAATTGGAATGGAAGAGATGGATAATATATACAGCCGTAAGATCCTTGGTTTATTAGTTTGGAATGTGTTTCCATTTGTCTATTGTATTGACATAATAAAAAATTAGTTATTGCTTTACGAGCGTTCTGGTTGGTGGTGGGCGTGAGGGGGCGAGGGCACGAGGGCACGAGGGCGCGAGAGTGTTGGTGTCTTCATTGATTAGTTGGCATTGGTGGTGTTATTGTTCCGCGTGGATGATATGTATTTGTAGTACCGGTTTTTGTAAGTCTTTTTGATCTTGTCCATAATCTCTTCTGTGAGCTGATCCGCGGTGAGATTCGACATGGCGCCTGGGGTTTTTTCGTATTTTTCGATGATGTTTCCAATCTCTTTTGTCATTTCATCGCCAGTCATCTTGCTTTCATAGAAATCGTTGTAACATACAGAAGGCTTGAATGGCGTCGACGATGTAGACGATGCTGCGGCTGCGTCGCAGATATGATCATCCATCAGTCGAATACATTCCTTCGACATTGTAATATAACTGCGGCGGGGTGTGCCGGCAGCGGTGGGGGTGGGCGTTTCTTGCGTTTCTTCTTCTGGGAGGTCTGTGGCAGAGGGTGGTGATGCCGGCGATATAATTTCAGTACTAGCTGAATCGTCGGGTTGGCGTTCATTGACACCGGCGATTGTTGTCTTTTTCCTGAAGTAGTATCTTCCCGCTTTGAACATCTTGTCGTCGATGTCGCCAATGTAGCCGTTTTCTTGTAAACGGCGTTTTTCGAAATCCATTGCCTGTGCGATTGTTTCTTGGTTGATCCATTTTTGCCATTCGGATTTATAAGCGTGCCTGTCGTCGTATTGATGTACTTTTGAAAAGCGAGATAATTCGAGCATGAATTCTTTGCTGAACTCGTGGCGGTAGGTCTTGATTGATGCTGCTGCTGCTACTGCTACTGCTACTGCTGAAGCCATTTTTGATAATGTTGGATGTTGTGAATCACTGTATGGATCGAAATGTGAGAAAATGATTTCAATTTTTTTAGTATTCGTTTTTGCGCGTTGTACAAAATTGAAATCGGGGGGATGGTTAATATAAAGAACTTAACGTATTCTTTGTATTGATCGATCGATTGATTTTATGCCTCCTAAGTTGAAAGTAAGGCCTCCGAAGGATGATGAGGGGGGGGTTCCGCCGGGGGTTCCGCCCCCCAACGACGGTAGTGCGAGTGGTGGTGCGAGTGGTGGTGCGAGTGGTGGTACGAGTGGTGGTGCGAATGGTGGTGCGAACTTAGCGGCGTCAGCGCCGAAACAACCTAGCATATATCTTGATTCTTTATCCGCCTTGGAACAACATGTATGTAGAATAGCTGAATCACATCTTGAAAGTTCGTTTGATTTATCACGTTCTACTGGTTACATTGCTTGGAAAGTGAAGAATGGAATATAATCGAATGAATTATATAATATTTTTCATGTATTTCATTAATTTTTTACGAGTTTTTCGTATCTCTCGAATTGATTGTTTATACTCGCGTTTATATTTCTTAATAGACCGTAAATGTTTTGATTTGTGATATGACCCGCCTCCTTGTGGTGCTGGTGCTGGTGCTGGTGCTGGTGCTGGTGCTGGTGCTGGTGCTGGTGCTCCTCCTACTCCGCCTCCTCCTGCG
>Ga0214921_10003789_pt1 | contig 22840 bp, 6 predicted proteins | sample LL1505_MetaG_FD_177992 | JGI IMG/M metagenome (GOLD analysis project Ga0214921, IMG submission 177992) | Freshwater microbial communities from Lake Lanier, Atlanta, Georgia, United States - LL-1505 | ecosystem: Environmental > Aquatic > Freshwater > Lake | place: USA: Georgia | collected 2015-05-28 | reverse complement strand
TGGTTGTGGTTCTGTAAATGCCACAGGTACAATTACAGTAACCATCAACTCAGCAGCAGCGGCATCAAGTACCCCAACTTTAAAAGTTAATACTGCCTTAACAAATATTACCCATACCACCACAGGAGCCACAGGTATCGGTACTGCTGTGGGCTTACCAGCAGGCGTTACAGCAGCTTGGGCAAGTAACACCATTACTATTAGTGGTACACCCACGGCATCAGGAAATTATAACTATAGTATTCCATTAACAGGTGGTTGTGGTACAGTAAACGCCACAGGAACGATAACAGTAGCAGCTTTTCCTGGAGGGGTTTCGAGCCAAATGAATGTTTGGTTAAGAGCTGATGCAGGCGTATCTGCAATAGGTACTTCATGGCAAGACCAAAGTGGTAATGGTCGTCATTATACCACAGTAACTGGTCCTACCGTCATTGCTTCGGATGCCGGTGGTAATAATATCCCAGCAGTCGAGATTTTAAGTGGTGGATTTAATGGCCCTGCAGGTGCCGCAATTGGAACCAGTTGGACTTTGTTTTCTGTGCATCGACTGTTACCTTCTGATGCTGATGGAAGGTTAATTTGTGCAGATCAATGTAATTGTCTTTTAGCAAATTGGTCGACTGCGTCTAACGGAATATATTTGGAAGGAAATCCGGGTTTGCTAAACACAGGTGTTGCCACGACAACAAACACACAAACGAAAACTTTATATTGCTATAGTAGAGACAATGCAACTGGTAATATCATTGTGAGAGTAAATGGGGTATTGTTAGCAACACTTACTGGTACCAATTCTGCATCGGGGGTGATATGGGATTTGAATCAGGGGCAATATAATGAGTTTACTCATTCTAGAATAGGTGAGTTTATGATTTACAATAGAGCATTGAGTGGCGCCGAAATTACCAATGTAGAAGGCTACTTAATTAATAAATTTTGCTTAACTGGTGGCGCTACTATGACAGTACAAGCAGCCACAAGTACCCCAACAGTAGGTATTAATACTGCCTTAACAGCTTTTACCCATACAACAACTGTTGCCACAGGCATTGGAACTGCCACAGGTTTGCCACCAGGCGTTTCTGTTGCTTGGTCAAATAACCTCATCACCATTAGAGGTACACCAACTGTTGCAGGCACTTATAATTATAGCATACCATTAACAGGTGGTTGTGGTACTGTAAATGCCACCGGAACAATTACTGTGGTAACTTCTAATACAGTGCAACCAGCTTCAAGTACCCCAACCTTATGTATCAACACTGCCTTAAGCCCTAGTATTACCCATGCTACTACTGGAGCCACTGGAATTGGTACTGCCACTGGTTTACCTGCTGGCGTTACGGCAGCTTGGGCTTCAAATGTTATCACAATATCTGGTACACCTACAGCAGCAGGAACTTTCAGTTACACCATTCCATTAACAGGAGGTTTTGGTGGTTCTGTAAATGCTACAGGAACAATTACGGTAACAGCGGCAAACACTGTAGGTGCAGCATCAAGTACACCTACATTGTGTATCAACACAGCTTTAACTAATATAACTCATGCTACTACTGGAGCCACTGGTATTTCTAATAGTGGAGTATCAGGAGGAAATGGTTTACCAACAGGAGTTTCAGCTACTTGGTCAGGAAATGTAATCACTATTTCTGGCACCCCAACAGCTTCTGGTACATTTGCCTACAGTATTCCATTAACAGGAGGTTGTGGTTCTCTAAATGCTACAGGAACGATAATAGTATCTCCAGCTTCAGTTGGCGGATCTGTGAGTGGTACTTCTACAGTTTGTCCAGGAAGTAATTCAGCAACAATAACCTTGTCGGGTCATACAGGAAGCATATTGAGATGGGAAAGTAGTGCAGCGAGTAATTTTGCCTCACCAACTACCATATCCAATACTGCAACCACCTATACTTACTCCAATATAAGTGCCACCACTTATTATAGAGCAGTGGTGCAGTCGGGATCATGTTCATCTGCGAATTCAAGTGGAGCAACTATTACCACTAGTACTCCTGTTGATGGAGGTGTAATTACTTGGTAAATGTTTAGAAATTGATAATATCATATATAATGGCCTCTTTTAATTAAATAAAAGAGGTCATTTTTAGGTATACGGAGTCGCAAGGCCAATGAATTTGAGGTTATGAAAAAGGCATCTTGCCGCTCAAATGACTATAAGCCCAATAGAATAAAAATGTCAGGTCAAAAGACCTACCCAGGCAAAACTACAAATAATGAATAACTTATTTAAAATTATTTCGTTAAAATTATCGTATTTGTTAATTCGCTATTTACTATCATATTAGTGAATAGATGTTGTGTACTTGGCGATGCTTCATTAACAATTACATTACTACTAACTTGAAATCGAAATATAATGAATAAGAGATTATATATGATATATAAGTGTTTAGGATTAAAAATAAAATTTGTCATATTAATTTTATTTCTAAGTAGCTCCATTGCAAATGCTGCATGTGGTGTTGTTTGGAGTGCTTCAGCATCATGGAATGGATTAAATTGGGGAGTGGGAACAACACGATATACTGTTGGCTTTGCTGTTGAATACGGAGGAATTGAATATACTGTAAAGGCAATTCCTGGTTTTAATTGCGCTCCTAACGATGCTACTTTTGGAACAACTTATTGGAATACTATTGGAGCATGTGGATCCCCTCCTACTTTAACCTTAACAACTGGGGCAGGCTCTATTACTTGTAGCAGTGCAACAGCTGGTGGAACAGTTGCTACAGACGGAGATGGATCTGGAATTAAAGAAAGAGGTTTAGTTTATAATACTTCCAGCAGCCCAACAATTTTAAATAGTAAAGTAATTCAAGGGGGAACCACTACTGGACTTTTTGCTAATGTTGCAATTTCGGGCCTTACACCTGTGCAAACATACTATGTAAGACCTTATGCTATAAATAACAATAATTTAGTTGGCTATGGAACCGAGATAAGTTTTACAACAGGAGCTCTTCCTACACTTGCTGCAACTACAGCAGCAACTAGCATTGGAGCTTCAACTGCAGCATCTGGTGGTAATATTACTGCTGCCGGAGCTTGTTCAATTACCGAACGAGGTTTAGTTTATCACACTGCAACGTTACCTACCATTTCAAATAGTAAAGTAATTGAAGGTGGAACTACTTCAGGAACATTTACTGCAAATTTAACAGGCCTAACTGCAAGTACAAAATACTTTGTTAGAGCTTATGCTACTACTGCGGGAGGAACTTCGTACGGCACAGAAACATGGTTTTATACCGGAACCAATCCATCAATAACAACAGAAGACAATGTTATTAATGTTTTCTGTGAATCGGCAACATTTGGGTTTATATCTGGTGCTGCAGGGCGTGATAGCAGGTCTTGTTGTGGAACTGATGCACTTGGAAATATAATTTCTACAGTAAACGAATTTGGATTTATATATGGTACGAGTAATGCTGATGTAACCAGCTCAACTGTAAGTTCTTTAGTAGGTTCTTCTATTAAAACTGTAAATTTAAAAAATACATCCGCAGTGCTAGGTACTTCTATTCAAGTTAATTCAGAAGTAACAGATCTAACACCAAATACAACTTACTATGTTAAAGGTTATTCAACAAGTTCATTAGGCACTACCTATTTTGCTTCAAATAAATCATTTACTACAAGTGCCGCATGTGCTGTTTATTATTCATGCTCAACAGTAAACACCTGGGATACAGATGCCACATGTGCTACACCTGTTGATGTGCCCACTGGTACAAGTGTTTGCTATATGCGTCATAACTGGGGCCCTTCAGGTGGATTAACAAATGCTATTTCTGAAATTGCGGCTTCTACCAAAATGACTGCTAGGCCATATAGACTTGTAATACAAAGCGGAGGCAGGGTTCATGTTGATCCTGATGCCACATTTGTAAGAGGAATGCAACTTTTAGTAAATAGTAATGCTCAATTTTGTATCAATGGGGGCTTCACTTTTGCTACAGATAATGGTACATCACCCAGTAATATCATTACAAGAGTTGTAAATAGTGGTTCAATTGTTGCTAATGGTTCCCTCACAAATTCACTTAGAATTACAGATCTTGGTGAATATTGTAAATCAGGCACTTGGACTAACCAAACTACTGGTAACGGTTCAATTGGTGGAGATTATTCTGTTAATCCGACTTTTAGTTCTACAAAATATACTAATGCAACTTGTGTAGGAACATTTACTATAGTTCCTGTAACATTAACATCATTTGAAGGTGTAAATAATGGTGAAAATACGGTTATAAAATGGACCACCGCTAACGAAAAAGATAATGATTATTTTATTTTAGAAAAATCACACGATAGAATAAATTGGATAAAATCTTCTGAAATAAAAGCAGTTGGAAACTCAAATACAACAAATCATTATTCTTGGGTAGATAATGCCAATTTCGCTGGTTTATGCTATTATAGACTAACGCAGGTAGATTTGGATGGCAAAATGGAAATATTTAATATCATTTCAGTAAAAAAGAGTAAAACAACCTCACTCAATGAAATTATAATATACCCTAATCCATCATCTGATCATTTTTCTTTAGAATATTTTGCTGAAAATGAAGACGAATTTACGATTATGATAGAATCAGATAACGGGCAAGAGGTTTATCATCAAAGCCATGTTATTGTGCAAGGTGAAAATATATTTCATATTTCGTCAGCGGATTTTGCCGATGGATTGTATTTTGTAGTAATAGAAAACACACAAGGATTGAAGGTTACTAAAAAAATCATTAAAGATTAAATATAATTTATTTACTAGGGTTGTAACTCTAGGAAAATTAAATAAATCTGAAATAAAGAGGTATAAAGGAATTGGATATTATTTTAAAAAAATAATATCCAATTCCTTTATTTTTTTGGGTATTAATTGATCTAATTTCAATTATATTTATAATATAGTTCAACAAAAACTCACACTTCGGCTCCGATCAGTGACCGTTTTCGACAAGATCAGTGACCATACTTCGGTTACGCTCAGCATACTATTTCGAGTAACCTTTACTCAAAAAAAACACTTTCGTCTGCTGAGCCTGTTGGAGCATTTGTAAAGCAATTTTTTTCTCAAAATACACATCAGCATATCTAAGTATAAATGATTATTTTTAATTTATTTAAAAATATTATGTCAAAAACATGTTACTTTTTTATAAACTGATTGTCTAGTAATTAGTCAGCTCATTGGGAGCGAATTAAAGCACCGTTTAATTTATTGACTGAACAACTAACAACATTCAATGAAAAATTTATTCAAAATATTTTCAATTGCAATTATGTTACAATTAAGTACCATTGCTTATGCTCAATGTACATATACAGCAACTCCTTCATGTGGTTCAACAGTTACATCATTTGCTACCGGACAAACATTAAATAGTGTTATATGTTATACACCCGCAACTTTCACAACTTCTACAATTGCAACTTTAGAATTAGGAAATAGTGGCGGTGCACCAGGTGCTGGTTCTTTAACAGTTAGTAATGCAGATTTAACAATACAAACTTTAACTTTTAATGGCTCATTCGCAGGTGCTTTATATATTGCATCAGGTGCAACAGTTAGGATAACAAATGCTGTAGTTTTACCTTCTGTATCTAATTCACGTATAGTAAATAGAGGTACATTAATATTTAGTGCAAGTGTTACTATTAATCAAAATGCAACTATTCAAACAGCTACATCTACAGCAAAAACAACTTTTGGAACTGGTTTTTCAATTGCTTCAGGTGGTGTTCTTGCATATATGTCTATTGGAACAACTACTACAACTGGCGGTACCGTTACAGCAGGTTTTAACAACATTTGTTTAGATCAAAATAGTTTTTGGAGTGCAGCTGGCTTTTCATTTTCAACAGGTGCAGGGAGCTCAATACTTAATGTAAGTTCGCCATTTGCAACTATTAACTATAATGGAACAATTGCAAATACAGGAGGGGGGCCAATATCTGGAAGTTCCAATTTGAAATTGTGTAAAGGTGCATCAGGATCACCACCATGTATTAATATTGCAGGAATTGGGTCAATTACATGTTCAAGTACCAACCCATGTTCTATTCCATTGCCAGTTGTGTTTACAAAATTTTCAGGTTTTAAAAATGACAATGGTGTTAATCTAAGTTGGAAAACTGCTCAAGAATACAACAATGATTATTTTGTGGTTGAGCGTAGTTATGATGGAATTGATTTTGATTCTGTTAAAACTGTAGATGGCAAAGGAACAACTCCTATTGCCACCACTTATTTAACTTTTGACGATAATGTTAATGTTTTAAAACCTGTTTACTACAGATTAAAACAAGTTGATTTTGATGGAAAATATAGTTATTCATCTATCATTTTTATTAATGAAAATGATAGTAATCAAGGTTTTACAATTTACCCAAATCCAGTTGATGAAGAAGGTACAACATTATTTGCAAAATTTAATGAAACTGAAATAAATGATTTTGCAAATGTAACCCTCTTCGATGTTGCAGGAAAAGAAATTGAAAATTACAATATTGAAAATATTCAATCTGATTTTGTGTATTCTATAAAAGATAAAAATTTATTTATAGCTAAGGGCACATATTATTTAAAAATAATAACGAAATCAAAGGTTTATACACAAGAATTGATAATAAAATAGCTTAAAATTCATTTAACACTAAAAACTGTCTTTGTGTTACTTTTGAAGTTGAATTGTATTGGTTATTTATTAAAGTATTTGATTTTGATAAAACCTAGATTATTAAAAACATTTACTGGGGGTAAATATAATTTTTGTATTAAGTGCTTGGAAATTTTTCAGGGTTTATATTTTTATTAAAAGGGCTTTATTAGATAAAGTCCTTTTTTTTGCACTCATATCTTCAATTTGTTATCACATCGCAATTTATGAAACATGTATTGTTAGTTTGAATACAAGTTAAATAATACCGATTATAAGTTGTATGTATTCGAGTAACCGATACTCGAAAATGGTATGCTGAGAGTAGCATAAGTGCGGTCACTGAGCTTGTCGAAGTGCGGTCACTGAGCGTAGCCGAAGTGTTAGTTTTCGCTGTACTATTTAATAAAAACAAATGGTATAAAGTCCATTTAACCATACTATTTAATTGAAAATATTTTCATTAACAATTGATATATTCAATTAAAAAAATATTTTTTTATTCAAATAAACAAATTAAAAAAACACACATATGCTTAAAAATCAAACACTTGCATAATAAAAACTATTGCAAAATAAAAAAATTAAAAAAAAATTAAAAAAATGTGTTACTTTTTTAAAGTACAATTGTCTAGTAAATGAGTAAATATTTTATCGAATTGGGGAATTAGATAATTATTGAATTTGTTGTTAGCAAAGAAGGCTCTCTTAATAGGGAGCCTTCTTTATTTCATTTTTTTTTAAAATATTTCAAGAATAGTATTACTTTTTGCAAAGTTATTTGTCTAGTAAATGAAATGAGTTAATATTTTATCTTTTTGAGGGATTAGATAAGTATTGAAAGTTTTTTGTTATTGCTAAATGGAAGGCTTCTTTTATAGAAGTCTTCTTATTTTTAAAATATTTCAAAAATCGTGTTACTTTTTATAAAGTTAATTGTCTAGTAAATGAGTTAATATTTTATCTTTTGGGGATTAGATAAATATTGAATTGAATTTGTTGTTAACTGAGAAGGCTTCCATTTTGGGAGCCTTTTTTATTTTATTATTTTTAAAAAAAATATTTTTAAATTTTGTGTTACTTTTTAAAAAGTTAATTGTCTTGTAAATGAGTTAATATTTTATCATAATTGGGGAATTAGATAAATGTTGTTTTTCTAAAAGAGAAGGCTTCCTTTAAAGGAGGCCTTCTTGATTTAAAGAGAAATTCTTGATTTCGTGGTAGAGAATTAGGTTTTCACAAAGTGAAAACTTAAATTTTAATAAAACTTCTCAAACTGAATAGCTACAAAATATTATTCATCAAACACCAGAGAATCAAGATGTTTTTGCAAACTTAAAACTTGCACAAATTACAAGTTTTAATAGTGGGTACTTTTTTCTTTATATTTTTTTTAAAAAAACTGACCCCAATAAGTTACTTTTTACTCATAAATTTGTCTTGTAAAAAATTATAGAATAAAGTTAAGTAGTGGATAAATTAGAATATTTAAGAGCTTGGCAAAAAGCTAAAATCCTAAATGAGGAAATTAATAGAGTTTTAATTTTGTGCGAGAATAGTGCTTTTAAAATCAAAACTAAAAGAGCTGCAGTAGCTTTGATTGATAATATTACTGAAGCTTTTGAACGAAAAAATAATAACGATATAGCTTATTATTTAAATGTGGCAAAAAACTATTGTGCCGCCATATATTCTAAATTAATTATGTCAAAAGAGTTAACAATTTTAACTGCTGAAATTGAAATTTTAATTAAGATGACCAGAAAACTTTTATTATCAATTTTAGAACTAATTCAGACGGTTAAAGTAGAAACTAATGAGAGTGTTTTAGTTAATCAATAAATCGCGAAGCAAGTTTATTAACTAGAAATTTAGATTGTCCTGATGAAGACTTATTCATCTTATAATTAGTCCCAACTGGACGATGATATCATAGCCATGGGTTTTAACCCATGTTATTAAGGTATTGAAAACCAATTTGTTTCATCGGGTTGATGATGTCATAGTTACGGGTTTTAACCCATGGAATTTTTTTAATTTGATTCAAAAAGGCTGTGCATACTTAGGGCATTAGAAACAATTGCTTTGCTGTATTCATTTGATTTTACTCCCCATGTGCTAACAATGGCAGTGTAAATACTTTTATTGGTTTTAGTGGCTGTTTGAAATTGATTTTCTTTATTTCTTAATTTACTCAAATATTCTTGATCTATTGTAAATTCCTGATTATAAAACTTTATTTCACAAAGCGTTACCACATCGTCATCTCTCTCAATTACCAAATCAACTTGAGTGGCATCGTTATGCCAACTGTAGTTTTTGGATTGAATTTGGTCACATTTTAAGCCTTTTTTAACTTGTGCAATATGTTTTAAACAGATGGTTTCAAATGCATAGCCACACCAGGTGATGTATGCTGGTTTCTGAAATATTTGCGTCCATTTTGAACCTTTAAAAGGTACCATAAATTGTAGGTAAAATAAACAATACTCATCGTAAATACGGTAAAGAGTTGCTTTTTTATTGTTTCTATATGCGTCATATTTTAACACAAATCCAGATTGCATGAGCTCTTCTAATGCATCCGAAAACTTTCCACCAGATGAGATATTGAGTGCTTCAAGTATCTCATCTCTCGTAATTCCCTTTTTATTGCCTTTGGCTAAAGCATCCATTATTTTTTGATGAAAGGACTTTTCTTCGAAAAGAGATTTAAATACTTGTTCGTATTCCTCTTCTAGATATGCTCCTTGCTGAAAACACAGATTTTCAATGGTCATTACAGCTGATTCTCCTGGCTTTACATGTTCTAGGTATTCGGCAACACCTCCTAAAGCCATGTATATTTTAAGAATTTCATATTCCTCCATCGGAATACCTTTGTACTTGAAAAAATCTCGGATTTCTCCTAAATCAAAAGGTTTTAATTTGATTGTTTGGGTAATTCTTTTACTTAAACCTTCTGTATTATTAATAATTTTCTTTACCATGTAGGAAGCCGCAGAACCACAAACTACCACAATCAAATCACTTCTAGTAGTGCAGTAGTCATTCCAGAAATTCTCAAATGCGGATAAAAAACCAGATTTTTGAGAATCTACCCAAGGAAACTCATCAATAAATATTACTTTTTTCTTCTTGGTTTCTTTGATTCCCTTAAAATAGATTTTGAGATAATTTAATGCTTCTAGCCAATCTACAGGTTGTATTTCGTTTTTGAATTCGTTTGTTACTTCATTCAGTTTCAGCATGAAGTTTTTAATCTGATTGCTTCTTTTGCTGTTACTTAATCCCGTAAAACTAAATGTGATTTGTTTTTCAAAAAAAGTTCTAATCAAATAGGTTTTCCCAATTCTTCGTCTGCCATAAACTGCTATCAATTCAGACCTATGGCTATTCAAAGCATCTGTTAAAATTTCTTGCTCACGGATACGACCGACTACTTTTTTGAACATAAAATTGTTTTTAAACCTTTTATTATGGTGCCAAAAGTACAAAAAAAATACCTTTTTGGCACCATAATAAATAGTTTTTTTAATCTATTATGGTGCCAAATTATTGTTTTTTAATTAAATTTGGCACTGTAATAACATGTATAACAATGGTCTTATGATCTGATAGTCAGAAGTTTTATTTGTTTTTAATTAGTCCTACCAGGACGATGATATCATAGCCATGGGTTTTAACCCATGGTATTAAGGTGTTGAAAACCAATTAGTCCTACCAGGACGATGATATCATAGTCATAAGTTTTAACCTATGGAATTTTGTAAATATTAAAATGTGTCCAACCTCCGTGGCAGGTTTCTCAACCTGATATAAATAACAGTATTTTTTTTCATAGGTTGTTTATCTTAAGGGCTCTCATTTTGGGAGTCCTTTTGAATTTTACACCCTTAAAGTTTTGATTTTTAAAATAAATTGGCTCCTTTTTTATTCATTTTTTTTACACACACGTAATTAGTACAAATTTTTCTAAAATAAATTACATTTTTCTGTTACTTTTTGCTTGGTTGTTTGTCTTGATTAAAAATAAGCCTTATGAAAAGAAATACTTCCCCACGTATCTTCAAAAAATACTTTTTAATTTATGTTTTAATGCTATTTGTACTATTAACGAATAGTGCAAATCTGTTTGCTCAAGCATGTAATACCCCTTATGTTGCGGGTACCGTTTATGTAGGAGGAGCTACAGTAAGTCATAATGGTAAAAATTTCACTGCAAAATATTGGACGCAAAACGAAGCGCCCAATCCTGCAAACCAATGGGGAGCATGGTCAGACAATGGTGCTTGTGCGTCTTGTACTTTATTGCCAGGAATAATTGGTACTTCTCAATCTATTACAAGTAATTCTATTCCAAATCCATTAACAAATGTTACATCGGCTTCTGTAAATAATGGTGGTACTATAGTGTATCAATGGCAAAAATCTACCAATAACAGTACTTGGACAGATATAGCAGGGGCTACTTCAAGTGTATATTCTCCAGGAACAATCACATCAAAAACATTTTTTAGAAGAAAAGTAAGTGTATCTGGTTGTACAGAAGCATATTCTCCAAGTGTAGTAATATCTATTGCAGTAAATAATAATTTGGATACCGATAATGATGGCATATTGGATACTGTTGATTTAGATGATGATAACGATGGTATTTTAGATTGTGTTGAAAATGGTTTTGAACAAGTAAATTTATCTAATGTATTTAATGTTGCCGGTAGTGCAAATTATAAAAGTACTAATGAAATACAATTAACACCAGATTTAGTAAATCAAGCTGGCTCTGCAATGTCATTCGGTAAAATTGATTTTAATAAGGATTTTAATTTTAATGTAGAAGTATTTTTAGGACTAAATGATGGAGGTGCTGATGGAATGGCAATTGTTTTTCATAATGATCCAAATGGTATAAATGCAGTTGGTATCTCTGGGTCTGGTTTGGGGGCTGAAGGTATAAAAAATGGTATTTCCATAGAGTTTGATACCTATAACAATGGTGAATTGGTCGAAGATCATACACATATTAAATTGACTCAAACTTGGGGTGATTTAACAACAATGAAAGCATTACCCAATATTGAAGATGGGCAATGGCACTTGGTTAATTTTAATTGGAATGCATCTTCTCAAACATTAAATTACTCATTTGATGGAAATTTAATGGCTAGCTTTACTAATGATTTAGTAACAAATGTGTTTAATAATGAATCAAATGTTTATTTTGGTTTTACAGCAAGTACAGGTGGTGCAATAAATGAGCAAAAAATTAGAATTCCTGATTCTTTTTGTAGTTACCCTATTTTTAAAGATACTGATAATGATGGAATTGTAAACTCATTAGATACAGATTCAGATGGTGATGGTTGTGATGATGCCATTGAAGGTGGAGCATCATTTACACCTACAAATTTAACAAGTAATAGATTATCAGGAGGTGTAGATGCCAATGGTATACCAGTAATTGCTACTTCATCGGGGCAAACAATTGGTACATCGGATAATGCAAATAGCAAAGATGTAGTTTGTTCACTTTGCACTTCGGATAATGATGCCGATGGTGTTTGTGATAATGTTGATTTAGATGATGACAATGACGGAATATTGGATAAAACTGAATGTACTGATAACAGTGGTTCATGGGATTTTGAAACGCCAGCTCTTAGTTCAGGCAGTAGCAATCAGGGAACTTCTTTTCAAGGTTGGGATATAGTTGGTGGAGGATGGTTGCATTTAATCAAACCTCCATACGGTAGTGGTACTCCTAATACAGCTGCTTCTGGTAATCAATATGTTGAAGTAGGTGGTAATGGAGATATTAGTAGAACATATACTGTTGCAAGTGCAGGTAATCTTACAGTTGAAATTGATTTTGCAAATTGGTGTTGCAGTATAACTGAACAAACACAAATCAATATTTTTAAAGCAGATGGTACTACTTTAGTAGCTCAATCACCTATAATTAGTACACCTCCAGCAGACATTAATAATGCTTGGATTTACAAAGGCAGGGTAAGTGCAAATTTAACCCCGGGTGATTATATCATAAAATTTTTCTTAGGAAATTATCAAGCTTTTGATAATGTTAAAATGTCCTTTGCATCAAATGTAGAATGTGATACTGATAATGATGGCATTATCAATCGTTTAGATACCGATAGCGATGGAGATGGTTGCGCTGATGCCATTGAAGGTGGAGCAAACTTTACCACAGCAAATCTAACAGGTAATAGTTTATCTGGAAGTGTAAATTCTCAAGGTGTACCAATTATTGCAGGGGTAAATGGACAAACAATTGGTTCATCACAAAATGTTAGTGTAAAAGATGTTGAGTGTGTTGAATGTACAAAACCTACTGTACCTGTTGTAAATGGCGTTTCTTCTGAAATGATTTATAGTTTTGTATATGATTCTCAACAACCACTCAATGCAACTACTCCAGTTCTTACAGCTGGAAAAGAATATAAATTTAAAATATCAGGTACATATTCTGTTTGGACAACAGACGCAACAAAACATTCTTTAGATGCCGCTTACCGATTTGCAGATCAAATGTCAGGTGCAGCTATTACACCAATAGAAAATTCTTACATTAAATTAAATGGAGGTGCACATCCAAGACCGGTACCGAATCAATACAATGCTTCACATGAATATTGGTATAATTATACTGGTACGGGGCAAGCACTTAATTTTGCTTTTACTGATAGCTACGGCGATAATAATGGTTCATTAACTTACACTTTTTATGCTCCAATAGATACTATTAAAGCATGTGCAAGTACAACTACAACTTCTTTAAGTCAATATGTAACTGGTACTAATTTATTATGGTACACTGCCCAAACGGGAGGGGTAGGAAGCTCCACTGTTCCAGTAGTTAATAATTCAAATGCACAATTATATACGTATTGGGTAAGTCAAACAGTAAATGGTTGTGAATCAGAAAGGGCACCATTGTATTATAAAATATTAAGCAAACCAACTGTTGTTGCGAACGGAGGTTCAATTTGTATAGGAAGTAGTAAAACCCTAACTGCATCAGGTGCAACTACCTATACTTGGTCTCCAAGTACAAATCTTTCAGCAACCACAGGAGCAAGTGTAACTGCAAATCCAAGTATTACTACGGTTTATACTGTTAGTACAATAAATGCAAATGGTTGCGAGGGTACTGATACAGCCGTAGTTACAGTAAATGCTTTACCAACAGTAAGTGCTACCGGTCCAGTTTATGTTGGCTCTACAATTAATGCTAGTCCAACTACAGGCGGAACTTGGACAAGTTCAAATACAGCCTTAGCCACTATTATAAATGCTGGAGTTATTACAGGTGTAAGTGCTGGTAGTGTAACTTTTACCTTTACAAATACAGCAACTAGTTGTTCTTCAACTACAAGTACAATTGATATATTATTAGGGCAAGCATGCTATACTACATGGGATTTGAATACGCAATACGTGAAGGACTCTAAGGTAAGTTACAATGGCCGCAATTATACTGCACAGTGGTGTTGTTCTAAAGGGAATATTCCTGGAAATCCCCCTCCCTCTGACGTTTGGCTTGATAAAGGCTCTTGTGGTGCATGTACTACGCCTATAATAAGTACCTCTGATACTAAAGTTTGTGTAGGTTCTACTCTTACTGCAAGTCCAACTAGTGGCGGTACATGGACAAGTTCTAATACAAATATAGCAACCATTTCTAATGCTGGCTTAATAACTGGGGTAGCTTCAGGAACTGTTACTTTTACATTTACGAATGCAACAGGATGTTCAAACACAACAAATTCTATATCTGTAAATTCATTACCAAGTGTTTCAGCTAACGGAGCCTCTATCTGTATTGGTGATTCTAAAACAATTACAGCATCAGGAACTGCAAATTATACTTGGAGCCCAAATACAAATTTATCTGCAATAACTGGTTCAACTGTAACTGCAAACCCAAGTATTACTACTGTTTACACTGTTGAAGGTACAGATGCAAATGGTTGTAAAGCAACAGATACTGCAAAAGTTACAATAAATGCTCTACCTAACGTAACGGGCTCAGCTAGTCCTTCAAGTATTTGTACAGGAAGCGCTACAACCTTAAAAGGTTCAGGAGCAAATTCTTACACATGGGATAATAGTGTTACAGATAATGTAGCATTCAACCCAACGACTACTAAAACTTATACTGTTACTGGTACAGATGCAAATGGTTGTATAGGAACAAATACTGCTGTGGTAACGGTAACAACATGTACTATTATATGTACTTCCGATACTGACGGAGATGGTGTTTGTGATAAAGATGATTTAGATGATGACAATGATGGCATTTTGGATGAAGTGGAATGCCCATCAAATTTAATATCGACTAATTTTTCTTCTACAAATGGAACTACTGTTACTTTTAATGCTCCTGCAGCAGATGAAGGTTTTCAATTAGACATATATAATTTAGATAATTCATTTAACTTGAATATAAATGGAACAAAGTTAGTTTCAAACGAATTACAATTTACACCTACAGGGGTGTTTAATGCTTATTTACCTGGTCAATCTTTAGTTGTATTTGAATCAGACTTATCACCTTATTCAGAAAATGGTATTCAGCATATTCATGAAATAATTGGTAATTCTACAAATCCAGTGATAAGACTTATCTTCAATAAAAATGGCACAATTTCACTTTGGGGAAAAAGGTCTTTAACGTCTCCTTTTGAAAAAATGATTATTAAAAATAGTGATCCTCAATTCAATACTGTAATCTGGAATAATACAAGCATCAATCAAATAATACTTTCACAACTTGTATATGGAGGTACATTTATAGAAGGTATGGGGTCTGGAATTCAAAAATGTACTACAGATACAGATGGTGATGGAATAATTAACTCATTAGATACTGATGCAGATGGAGATGGTTGTGCTGATGCAATTGAAGGTAGTGCTGCATTTAAAAAATTAGATTTAAGTGGGCAGGTTTTAGCAGGAGCAGTTGATAGTAAAGGGGTGCCAGTTATTGCAGGTGCAAGTGGACAAACTGTGGGCTCATCTCAAAATGCAAGTTTACAAGATGCGGATTGTGCTAATTGTACAAACCCAGTTATTGGAACACAACCAACAGCGGGTTCAGCTATATGTGTTGGAGCAAATAAAACTTTTACGGTCGCAGCTACAGGTACTACTTTGACTTATCAGTGGTATGAAAATACAACAAACAGTAATGTAGGTGGAACAGCTTTAGCAAATGCAGGTGTATATGGTGGCGTTACAACAGCTTCATTGATATTAACAACTCCATTAGTGAGTTTAAGTGGTAAATATTATTATGTCATTGTAAAATCGGCAGGTGCTTGTCCTGTTTCATCAAATGCTGTATTATTAACTGTAAATGCTTTACCAGTAGTAAGTGTTACAGGTCCAGTTTGTATTGGTGCAACCATAACTGCAAGTCCTACTACAGGCGGTACTTGGACAAGCGCTGATGCTAATAAAGCTTCTATCACTAATGCAGGTCTTATTACAGGAGTAACGACTGGTACAACAACTTTTACATTTACAAATACAGCAACTAGCTGCCAAGCGACAACAGCTTCGGTAACAGTAAATGCTTTACCAACCGTTTCTTTAGGTAAAGATACTATTCTATGCCAAGGTTCAAATATTACTTTAAATGCTGGAGTAGCAAATACCTATAAATGGAACGATAATTCAACATTACAAACTTTATTAGTTTCTACAGATGGTACTTATGATATTATCATCACTGACAATAACAATTGTACTGCTTCAGACCAAATTTCAATCACTTATAAAAATTGCAATAAAGATTTAATTGTTGAAGATAGCATTGCTATTTGTAAAGGCAAGTCTGAAACTATAAATGCTAAAAATGTAAAAACTCCTTTCTGGGAAAGTACCGAACCATTTGTTAAAGTGAATGATAGTACTATTACAGCAACTCCAACAAAAACAGCAAAATATTATGTTACATCATATACTAAAAAAATCAATTCTTTAGTAAATGGTGATTTTGAAACACCAAATATCGGTGGAGGATTCAGTGTATTAGATGCAACAACTGTGACTGGCTGGAAAACAACCGCTACTGACAATGCTATTGAAGTATGGTATAATAATTTTATGGGGGTGCCAGCTTATTCAGGTAATCAGTTTATTGAGCTTAATGCTAATATGGTTGCTGCACTATATCAAGATATTCCTACAATACCTGGCACTAAATTGAATTGGGAATTTGCACATAGAGGTAGAAATGGAGTAGAAAGCATGGATTTTTCAATTGGTGCACCTGGAGGACCTTACGTAAAATTAGGTACTTATGACGATGGTACTGATAAATGGGGTTCTTATGCTGGCATCTATGAAGTACCTGCTGGACAAACTACTACTAGATTTTATTTTACTTCAAATGGTGGAGGTAGTGTGGGTAATTTCTTAGATGCAATTTCATTTTACACGCTAGATGAACAAAAAGATAGTGTAGTAGTGACCGTAAATGAATTACCTACAGTAGTAGTTGCCAACGGAGCATCAATTTGTACAGGAAGTTCAAAAACACTTTCTGCAAGTGGAGCAAGTACTTATTCTTGGTCACCAAATACAAATTTATCAGCAACAACTGGAGCAACAGTAACTGCAAACCCAACAAATACAATAGTTTACACGGTAATTGGTACAGATAATAAAGGTTGTGTGGCAAGTGATACTGCAAAAATTACTGTGAATGCTTTACCAATTGTAACAGGTGCTGCTACTCCATCAAGTATTTGTATAGGAAGTGCTACAACATTAAAAGGTAGTGGTGCAAGTTCTTACACTTGGGACAATGGAGTTTTGGACAATGTTGCATTCAATCCAACAACTTCTAAAACCTACGCCGTAACTGGCACAGACGCAAACGGTTGCAAAAATACAAGTACTGTTTCGGTAACGGTAAATGCTTTACCAATTGTAACAGGTGCCGCTACTCCGAATACTATTTGTATAGGAAGTGCTACAACATTAAAAGGTAGTGGTGCAAGTTCTTATACTTGGGATAATAGCGTAACCGAAAATGTAGCTTTTAATCCTACCACAACTAAAACTTATACCGTAACTGGAACCGATGCAAACGGTTGCAAAAATACAGGAACTGTTTCAGTAACTGTAAATGCTTTACCAATTGTAACAGCTGCTGCTACTCCATCAAGTATTTGTTTAGGAGGCTCAACCACTTTAAAAGGTTCCGGTGCAAGTTCTTATACTTGGGACAATAGCGTAACCGAAAATGTAGCTTTTAATCCAACCACCACAAAAACTTATACCGTAACTGGAACAGATGCAAACGGTTGTAAAAATACAAGCACAGTTTCTGTAACAATTAACACTTTGCCAACTGTAACAGGTGCCGCTACTAAATCAAGCATTTGTGTAGGAGGCTCAACTACATTAAACGGTAGTGGTGCAAGTTCTTATACTTGGGATAATAGCGTTACCGAAAATGTAGCTTTTAACCCAACCACAACAAAAACTTATACCGTAACTGGCACAGATGCAAACGGTTGTAAAAATACAAGTACAGTTTCAGTAACAGTAAATGCTTTGCCAATTGTAACAGGTGCTGCTACTAAATCAAGCATTTGTTTAGGAAGCTCAACCTATTTAAAAGGTTCAGGAGCAAGTTCTTATACTTGGAGTCCTAATGCCAATCTTACATCAAATATTGGAAACGCTGTTACTGCAAGCCCCACAGATACAGTTATTTACATTGTAACTGGAACAGATAATAACGGATGTGTAGGTACTGATACAGCAGTAATTTCCGTTATTCCTACACCTTCAATGCAACTGCCAAATAATCAAGAACTTTGTAACAATGAATTTACTAAAAAGATTGATTTTGTGGCTAATTTTGCTAATGTCAACTTTGAATGGAAAAGTAGCTCTAATTTGTACAATGGTTTGAATGAAGGAAAAGGAAGTATTGAGGCTTTTAAAGTTGAAAATATTACCAAAACGGAACTAATAAATACTATTGAAATTCAACCTAGTTTTATGGGTTGTAAAGGTTTACCGCAAAAATTTGATATTAAAATCCATCCAACTCCTCATTTAGTTATTTCTTCATTTTCAAGTGATTATTGTGCTGGTGACACCTTTAAACTCCAATTAAAAAATGATTTACCCAACCAATTGGCTTATTTTGCATGGAAATCTAGTGCAAATAATGCAGAGGCAAAAGGGTTTACAAATCAATCATTCACTATAAATGATCTTGTAAGTGATTTATTGTCAACCACTAAGGTTTCAAAAGTTACTTATGTATTTTATACCCAAACTTCGCATTGCAAGGGAGATAGTCTTTCTAAAGAAATTACGCTTTACCCAATGCCAAAAATAATAAGTCAAACTTTAGATACTATTGTTTGTGCAAACAAACCTTTTGGTTTGAATGTGAATGCTTTAGGTGATGAAATGGTATATCAATGGCAAGCAAAAAATGGCTTAACTTTCTCCAATCTGCAAGAAGATACTCATTTTAAAGGTGTAAAATCAAATGATTTACAGTTAGATTTGGCACAATCCAAGCCTTTTTACAATAAATTCAGATTGGCTATTCAATCTAAATATTGCACAAAACCACAATATTCTCAAGAAATTAAAATTGATACCATTGTGGCACCAATTATTTCAAAGCCATTGACAAATCTTACATTATGTGCAGGAGCTGACACACTTCAATCTCTTAATGTTCAGGGTAATAACCTGAAATTTGAATGGAAAAGTCCTGATGTTTCATCAAACAATATTGCGACTTTGCAAAATGTGGTAAGATTAAAGAGTATTGACACCATTCATAATAATAAATTGGTAGAAGTTCGAATTACAGATTTTTGTGGAATATCTATCAATAATAATTTTAAGATTTCGGTGTTATATCCTGTATTACAAAAGGTTATCAATGATTCTACTTGTAGTGGAGTGCCAATTAATATTCCTCTTAAAACAAATTATACCAATTCTTATGCTTTGTGGAATGTAAAGTCAAGTCCATTATTGAAAGGATACAAAAGCCAAGTTTTTCAAAATAATTTAAACTCAATTCGTGATACAATTACCAATTTAAGTGCTGATAATGATGGAATTATAGAATATGCTATCACTCCTTATGTTGCCAATTGCAAAGGCAAGGAAACTCTTGTGAAATACAAAATTTTCCCTAAAACCGATTTGAAAATTACTGGTCCATTTACCGATATTTGTCCTGGTAGTAAAGTAAATGTGGTGGCAAGTAGTTTTAAAAGAGGAACTTACGAATGGTTTCAAGATGAGAGCCAATTGATGGCTATAACCTCAACAGCACAATTGTTGGCAAATGAAGACACCAGTTTGGTAAAAGTGGTTTATACTGACAAATGCAATCAGCAATTTGAAGCTTTAACATATATTTATCCTTTGCCAAAAGTGAAAATTTCTCTTTCTGAAGAGATGGATTTATGTCAGAAAGTGGATATGATATTTCAACCACAATTTAGTAATTATGGATTTGATAAACTGGTTTGGAAATTTGGAGAAACTGCCGATTCATTGATTGCTAATAAAAATGAAACGAAAAAGCATTTCTTTTATGACCAAGAAGGAACTTATAATTTCTCTATAGATGCCTACAGAAATACTTGTAAAGTAGGCACTTACAATAAATTAATGAAGGTAAATAATTGCACAGTAGAGCTAAGTAATTTCATTACACCCAATGGCGATGGCTCAAACGATGAATTAAGCATTGAAAATATAGAAAAATTCCCTAAATCAACTTTGGTGTTTTTTGACCGTTGGGGACAAAAAGTGTGGAGCTCCAATGCCAATTATTTACAAAATCAATTCAAAGGAACCAACGCAAAAGGCGAAAACTTAGAAAATGGCGTTTATTATTACATCTTAGATTTGAATACCTCCAACGAAAAACTAAACATTAAAAAAGGATATGTGACTGTAATGAGGTAAATTGATTGTAAAAGAATTTAAAAAAAGGCTATTCAAATTTAATTTTGAATAGCCTTAGTTTATAAAAATTTAGTGATGTTTACTTCACCAATTTCTTGTATTTAATTCTTTGAGGGCCAACATCACCTAAGCGTTTGCGTTTGTTCTCTTCATAGTCAGAGAAGTTTCCTTCGAACCAAACCACTTGAGAATCACCTTCAAATGCCAAAATATGTGTGGCAACTCTGTCCAAGAACCATCTATCGTGGGTAATAATTACTGCACAACCGCCAAAGTTTTCTAAGGCCTCTTCCAAAGCACGTAAAGTGTTCACATCCAGGTCATTGGTAGGCTCATCGAGTAACAATAAGTTAGCTCCTTCTTTCAAAGTTACAGCCAAATGAACTCTGTTTCTTTCACCACCAGACAATGTACCCAATTTCTTTTCTTGGTCTCCACCCGAGAAGTTGAATTTACCTACATAAGCCCTAGAATTCACTTGTTTACCACCCAAAATCATGGTTTCTGTGCCACCAGTGATGGTTTCAAACACTGTTTTGTCAGGGTCTAAACTATCATGTTCTTGGTCAACATATCCAATTTGAACTGTTTCCCCCACAGAGAAAGAACCTTGATCTGGTTGTAATTTACCAGTAATCATCTTAAATAAAGTGGTTTTACCAGCTCCATTGGGGCCAATAATTCCCACAATTCCACCTTGAGGTAAGCTAAAATTTAGGTTTTCATACAATAATTTATCTCCAAATGCTTTTGCAACATTCTCTGCTTCAATTACTTTAGCTCCTAATCTTGGCCCAGCAGGAATAAATAATTCTAACTTGTCTTCGCCTTCTCTTGCATCTTCTCCCAACATTTTTTCATAAGATGCCAAACGAGCTTTTGATTTTGCTTGACGAGCTTTAGGAGCCATTCTAGACCATTCCAACTCTCTTTGTAAAATCTTCTGACGCTTACTTTCCGTTTTTTCTTCTTCAGCCAAACGAGTCTGTTTCTGATCTAACCAAGAAGAATAATTTCCTTTCCACGGAATTCCATGTCCACGGTCAAGTTCTAGAATCCAACCTGCCACATTATCAAGGAAATATCTATCGTGGGTTACGGCAATTACAGTACCTTTGTAACGCTGTAAATGTTGTTCTAACCAATGCACCGATTCTGCATCCAAGTGATTGGTTGGCTCATCCAACAATAAAATATCTGGTTCTTGAAGTAAAAGTCTGCAAAGTGCAACCCTTCTTTTTTCACCACCCGAAAGGTTCGCCACTAAATTTTCTGATGGAGGACAACGTAAGGCATCCATGGCCCTGTCAAGTTTGGTGTCTAGTTCCCAAGCATTTGCATGGTCTAGTTTTTCTTGCACCACACCTTGACGTTCAATTAAAGCCGTCATTTCATCGTCGGTCATTTCTTCCATAAATTTAAGGTTAATTTCCTCAAATTCATCAAGTAATGCTTTTACCTCCGCTACACCTTGTTCTACAATTTCTCTAACAGTTTTAGTAGGGTCTAGCTTAGGTTCTTGTTCTAAAAAACCAATTGAATATCCTGGAGAATACACCACTTCACCTTGGATATCTTTGTCTAAACCAGCAATTATTTTTAATAAAGTAGATTTACCAGATCCATTTAAACCTAGCACCCCAATTTTGGCACCATAGAAAAAAGAAAGATAAATATTTTTTAAGATTTGTTTTTTCTGAGGCGTGTATTTGCTAACACCCGCCATGGAGAAAATAATGGTTTCACTCACGTTATTTATAAATTAATTTTTGAAAACGATTTTAGTACAATAATACTATTTAATTCTTTGAATGAAAAATGAATGATTTAAAACCTTAGCAAAAATACACTATTTCAAAAAAGTAATTTTTACTTTTATATACAAAATTATTTAACCAAGTAATTCTCAATTGCTTTCTTTTCACTTGAAAATGAAATACCTATGGCAACTTTGGTTCTAATTTTATTATGGTAGATTATTAATTTAAAAAGCTCCTCTCTTTTCAGAAAGGAGCTTTTTGTTTTTAATGGCTTTGTTCAATTAAATATATGATAAATCAGGTATTTTTTTGAGAACATTTATTGTTTCATATGAAGAACAAGCGAGTAAAATAAGCGTTTTGATTGGCACAGAAGCATTTTCTATTTGC
>Ga0214921_10003786_pt1 | contig 22856 bp, 17 predicted proteins | sample LL1505_MetaG_FD_177992 | JGI IMG/M metagenome (GOLD analysis project Ga0214921, IMG submission 177992) | Freshwater microbial communities from Lake Lanier, Atlanta, Georgia, United States - LL-1505 | ecosystem: Environmental > Aquatic > Freshwater > Lake | place: USA: Georgia | collected... | reverse complement strand
GCTGGAACCGATCCGGTTGGAGCTCAAGCTCACCGATGGCGGCGTGGCCTTCTTGACCGGGGTGTCGCTGGCCCTGTTCTATGTGACCATGGGCATTCCGCTGTCTTGGATTGCTGACCGCTATAATCGCCGCAATCTGTTGGCCATTTCGATCACCGTCTGGTCGGCCATGACCACCCTCTGCGGCCTATCAACCAACTATCTGCAACTTCTGTTGGCTCGGGTAGGGGTGGGAATTGGCGAGGCCGGCGGCACCCCCTCCTGCAACGCCATCGTCGGTGACTATTTCCCGGCTGATCGTCGCCCCATGGCCATGACGATCTTTGCGTTAGGTGCACCCATTGGCGCTTGGGTCGGCGCAGATATGGCCGGATTTGTCGCCAACAAATATGGTTGGCATGCCGCCTTTTTGGTTCTGGGGGTCCCAGGAATTTTGCTTGCCGCTGTGATTATGCTGACGATCAAGGAGCCAAAACGGGGGCGTCTGGATGCGGTCTCGACGGAAGAGGCCCCCAGCTTGGCCACAACGGTAGCCTTCTTCTTCAAACAGAAGGCCGCTTTCCATGTGATCATGGGCAGTGGTGTTTCGGCCCTGTGGGGTTGGGGCCTGATGTGGTTCACACCGACCTTCATTCAACGCGCCTATGGTTTGAATGTCGGTGAAGCCGGTGCTGTGGTCGGACCCATCCATCTGGTCATGGGTATTTCGGCGTCCTTGCTCACCGCTTGGCTCCTGTCGCGTCCCGCCTTTGTTGATCCGCGTCGGATTGTGAAGCTGTTAGCCATTGTCACGGGGGTGGCGACCATTCCATCGATCTTGGCCTATTGGACTCACTCGCTGTCCATGGCCACGACCATGTTGTGGATCTTCATTCCCGCGATCTACTTCTATATCGGCCCAGCCTTTGCCTTGGGACAGAATCTGGCACCGCCCAAGATGCGCGCCATGTTCACGGCCATAGCCCTGCTGATTGCCAATGTGTTCAACCTGATTGTCGCGCCCCAAGGCGTGGGCTGGCTCAGCGACTTCATCGCTGCTCTGCAGAAGAACCCCGACTTTGCGTCCTTCATTCCGGGCGTGAGCTGGCTTGGCGCACACCTTGCCGGACTTGTCGGTGTGGACGAGGCCTCGTCCCTCAGGTTTGCCCTGCTGGTCTTGGCTCCAACCGGCTTTTGGGCGACATGGCACTATTGGATGGCCGCGCGCACCATCATCGAAGATCAAAAAACAGCCATCGGTTACGTCTAGCTTCGGCTTAGCCCCCGCCCTCCGAGGGTGGGGGCGCTTGGTCCGGCCCAAATCGCCCGAAAATTGCCTCAAAACTTCGGCAAGTGGACGGTTCGATCGTCGTAGCCATTGGAGGTAGAGTTAAACGATGAGAGCGTTTATTGTCCCCGGGACCCTTGCTGCAGCGCTGACGATGGCCTGTCTTGGATCGGCAAGGGCGCAAGACCAGACCCCCGCCGCACCTCAGGGAAGGCCCGCCGAGGCTGTGGCTCCGGCCGCTTCAGCCACCCCGGTGGCCCCACCGCCAACGGCTCCCGCTAAGCGACCGCCCAAAATTTCAAAGAAGGTTGAAGCCGAATTTGCGCGTGGCGCTAAGGCCTATGATCAAAAGAACTATGAACAGGCCCTGTCGATCTGGCTGCCGCTGACGAAGGACGGAAACCCTCGCGTTATTTATAATGTCGGCTTGATGTACGCCAACGGCCTGGGCATCCCCAAGGATGACTATATCGAGGCCTACAAATGGTTCGAGATCTCGGCATCCCGCGCAGACGACCCGAGGGAAAAGAAGAAGGCCGAGCGTATGAGGGACATGGTGGGTCTGGAGCTAACGCCCGACCAACTTTCTGAGGCCAAGGCACGCGTTAGCGCTTGGCACCCCAGATGGAGCCTTTGGCGCTAAGGCCATAAGGCCGCTGACGGATCACGCTAGACCCGCTGGCCAGCGTGATCCTCAGGTAATTCTACTTCAGAACAACGATGACAACGCGGCGGTTGGCCGAACGACCAGCGCGCGTGGCATTGTCAGCCACGGGGGCCTCTTCGCCGTAGGAGGCGCTGGACATGCGTGATAGGGGCACGCCCTGCTTGGCCAGATAGGTGCGAACCGCGTTGGCCCGCTCCATGCCGACCCGCTCGTTGGCCTTGGTCGAACCCTTGGAGTCCGTGTGGCCTTGGATTTCGAGATAGACATTTTGGTTGTCGGTCTTCAGTTGGGTAGCAAGCGCCGAGAGCTTGGCTTGCCCCTCGTCTGAAATGATCGCCTTGCCGCTAGCAAAGGTCACCGAGCCATCGGTGGTCATGACCACCGAATAGAGGAACTTGCCTTCGGCCAGCTTGCCGGCGGCGATGGCGCGGGCCAGAGCGTCGCGAGCCGTTTGATCGACCTGGTTCAGGCGGGTCTCAAGACCATCAATGCGGCCACCGATCTTGGTGCCCTGCTCGTTCAGAGCCGTGCCCTGACGGGACTCGAGCCCAGCAACCTGCTGGTCAACATATTTTTGGGTGGCGCAACCGCTCAGGCCAAGCGCGATGGCCATGGCACCAGCGGCGATGCTGGCAGACTTTGAAACAAACATGGGACCCTCTCCACGAAACTGAACTGAGCGTAGGGTTTGCACCCATGGCGCCGATTAGAACCTGATATCTGTCCGATATCAGAAAACTTCCTCGATCGGAAACCGATCTTATAGCGGGGTCACCCTAATGAGATGTGACCAAGACCGCAATGTGACCTAAGATGCCTTAATATCAAAAGACGTCACTTTTTTGACGGTGCGCTCGCGTTTGGAGCCGATCGAATCTGATCCACGTCTCGAACCGCGCCCCGTGCGGCGCTGGTGGTAAAGGCGGCATAAGCGCGAAGGGCGTCCGTCACCTTCCGTTTGCGACCATGGGCCATCCAGCCATCGCCGCCGCGCGCGTTCATCGCGGCCCGTCGCTCTTCCAAGATCGCTTCGGAAACGGCCAGAACAATCGAACGGTTGGGGATGTCGATCTCGACGCGATCCCCCTCGTGAACCAGAGCGATCAGGCCACCTTCAGCCGCCTCTGGCGATACATGGCCGATGGACAGGCCAGAGGTCCCGCCCGAGAAACGTCCATCCGTGATCAAGGCGCAGGCCTTGCCCAGTCCTTTGGATTTCAGATAGCTGGTCGGATAGAGCATTTCCTGCATGCCCGGCCCGCCGCGCGGGCCCTCATAGCGGATGACCAAAACATCTCCAGCCACGATCTTTCCGGTCAAGATTGCGCTGACCGCATCGTCTTGGCTCTCGAACACGCGGGCCGGACCGGCAAAGGTTAAGATGCTCTCATCCACGCCCGCCGTTTTGACGATACAGCCATCAAGCGCCAGATTGCCGCTCAGCACCGCCAAACCGCCATCTTTGGAGAAGGCGTGCTCGACATCGCGGATCACGCCCTCTGTGCGGTCCGTATCCACCGCCTCCCAGCGGCGCGATTGGCTAAAGGCGGTTTGGGTCGGCACGCCGCCGGGTGCTGCACGGAAGAAGTGATGCACATCCTCGTCTTGGCTTTGAACAATGTCCCAGCGACGAATGGCATCGCCAAGGGTCGGGGCGTGCACCGTGGGCAGGTGGGTGTGAAGCAGGCCTCCGCGATCAAGCTCGCCCAGGATCGACATGATGCCGCCTGCGCGGTGGACATCTTCCATGTGAACATCGCTCTTGGCGGGCGCGACCTTGCATAGGCACGGAACCTTGCGCGACAGACGGTCAATATCGTCCATCGTAAAGGGAACCCCGCCCTCTGACGCGGCGGCCAGCAGGTGCAGCACCGTATTGGTCGATCCGCCCATGGCAATGTCGAGGCTCATGGCATTTTCGAAGGCTTCGAAGGTGGCGATGGAGCGCGGCAGGACCCGGTCGTCATTGCCTTCATAGTAGCGCTTAGCCAGATCCACGACCGTGCGACCGGCCTGAAGGAACAGTTGCTCGCGGTCAGAGTGGGTGGCGAGGACCGAACCATTGCCGGGCAAGGATAGGCCCAAGGCTTCGGTCAAACAGTTCATCGAATTGGCCGTGAACATGCCCGAGCAGGAGCCGCAGGTCGGGCAGGCCGAGCGCTCGATGGTGGCGACCTCTTCGTCACTGTAGGAATCGTCTGCCGCCGCGACCATGGCATCGACCAGATCCAGCGCCACTTCCTTGCCCTTAAGGATGACCTTGCCGGCCTCCATCGGTCCGCCAGAGACGAAGACCGAGGGGATATTGATCCGCATGGAGGCCATCAGCATGCCCGGCGTGATTTTATCGCAATTGGAAATACAGACCATGGCGTCAGCGCAGTGGGCATTGACCATATATTCGACACTGTCGGCGATCAGTTCGCGCGAGGGCAGGCTGTAGAGCATGCCGTCATGGCCCATGGCGATCCCGTCGTCGACGGCGATGGTGTTGAACTCCTTGGCAACGCCTCCGGCCTTCTCAATTTCCCGCGCGACCAGTTGGCCGAGATCTTTCAGGTGCACGTGACCGGGCACGAACTGGGTGAAGGAATTGACCACCGCAATGATCGGCTTGCCGAAATCGCCATCCTTCATACCGGTGGCGCGCCAGAGGCCGCGTGCGCCTGCCATGTTGCGGCCGTGGGTCGAGGTGCGTGAACGATAGGGAGGCATGATATTTCCTAGGACGATCGGTCAGACGGGTTAGAGTTCTGCAGATGGGATATATGCCCCAATTTTGCATCCCCCGCCCCCGAAAAATCGGGCGTTCTCTGTCCGAGCCCCAACCGCAATCACTTTATTTCTTGCGTCGATAGCCAGAGCCTTGGCGATCGACGCAAAACATGGAACCGTCGCTACCGTTACTTCGTCACTGTGGGTTACCTTAATGCTGCGTTTCGGCCGTTTAAACCGCTTGGGCACTGTAGGGGCCATTTCCCTCTTGGCGGGGTTCGTCGCATTCTCTGGCCCCGTCGCGGCGCAGGTCGCTGCGCAGCCGGTACCCGCCACCTCTTCGGTGCCGCTGACGGTCGTGCGCAGTACTGAATTGGGACCCGTGAGGGGCGTGGTTAAGGGCCCCTCGACCAATTTCCTGGCCATCCCCTATGCCGCTCCACCGGTCGGGCCTTTGCGGTGGAAGCCGCCGCAACCGGCTAGCGTCTGGACGACAGAGCGGGTGGCTGAGGCCTTCGGTGCCGTCTGCCCACAGCCCGGTGGTTTACCGACAACGCTCCAGTCTGAAGATTGTCTAACCCTCAATATTTCTGTTCCCGTGGGCACTACGCCAAGCGCCAAGTTACCGGTGTTATTTCGCATTCACGGAGGCGGTTATATCGGTGGATCGGGTCCGTCGGAACATTCTGCAGAGGTGTGGAACCCGGAGGGCGTGATCCTCGTTACCTTCAACTATCGGCTCGGTCCCCTTGGATTTTTGGCTCATCCCCTGTTGATGGCGGATGCAGCGGGTAAGGCCCCACCGGTCAATTTTGGACTGCTGGATATGAAGGCGGCTCTGGAATGGACCCATCGGAATATTGCTGCCTTTGGCGGTGATCCCGCTAACCTGACCTTGACCGGTGTGTCAGCGGGCGGTGAGGGGGTGCAACTGCTTCAACTCATGCCGGGCACCGAGGGCCTGTTTGCGCGGGCCATTTCCTCCAGCGGCTATACGGCCTGGCCCCTGCCGCGCTCCACGGCGACTGCCGACGGCACGATCGCTGAGGCTGTTCGGCTCGGAGATGAAACCATCATGCGGGCCAATGGCGGCAAAGAACCCACGAGCCTTGACGAGATGAGGGCCATTGAGGTCAAGGCGATTCTATCGTCGATCAAGGGATTCCAGTTGCCGGTGATCGACGGGGTGACCCTCCTCGACGATCCTGTGACGCTGTTCGCCAAGGGCGCGGACCATCCCGTACCGGTGATGACCGGCGGCAACAGCTACGAGGGCAGTGTGTTCACCAGTTCCGGCGTGACTCCAGAGGCGGTGGTTGGCCTGCTCGGCGATCAAGCCCCTGCCATGAGGGCGCTCTATGTCGATGATTTTGCGGTCAGTGAGGCCCGCGGCATCAGCCGCATGTTTGGCGACATGCGCTATGTCTTTTCCAGTGCCGCCATGGTCTCGTCCGTGTCGCGTCGTCAACCGGCCTATCTCTATTACGTCACCTATGTCGACCCCGACCGTCGCGCAACCCAACCGGGCACCTTCCATGCGGGCGAGACCCCTCTTCTCCAATGGGGCGGCCGCACCCCCGCTAGCTTGGCTGCGGGCAATCCCGGCAAGGCGATGAGAGACTATTGGCTAAACTTCATAAGGACCGGCGACCCTAATGGGGGTGGGCAGCCTCTTTGGCCCAAATCCACCCCTAGCCAACCGCTCTGGATGGTGTTTGGCGAGACGGTCTCGGTCAAGGATGACGTGTTGGCCGACAAGATTGCCCTGCTCCGGAAAATCCATTCCGCACGGTTTGGCACCCAAGCCCTACCGCCTAGCCCTAAAATATCTCGTTAGGACTCTAGGCATCTGATCCTCCGGCCTTGTCCTCAGCCATAGTCTGGCTAATTTGTAATTGGTAGCGGCGCGATTATCCCGCCATAGTGGACGTAACGCGCTGGCTTTATTAGGGATGGCATGAACGTGGATAGGTCTGAACTGCTTCGGTCTTTGAGCATTGATCGTTCTGCAGGGGCGGACACTGAGGGCAGCTCGTCCCTGTCTCCGCTGGTCATTGCCGGGATCGTCGCCGGTGCCCTCGTGATTGGCGGCACCCTCGGCTGGGTGGTTAAGCCTGTGCCTAAGGTCAAGCCTGTGGTGGTTGCGACCGCGCCGATGGGTGCCAACAAGGGTGTGGTTCGCCCCGGTGGCCTCACCGCTTCGGGCTATGTCGTCGCCCGCACCCGCGCCACCATCGCCTCCGAAGTGACCGGCCGCGTGGTTGAGGTTCGTGTCGAAGAGGGCCAGTCGGTCAAGGCCGGTCAGGTCTTGGCCATTCTCGACGGTTCACTGGCCAAGGTCGATGCGGCCTCCAGCCAAGCCCGCGCCCTATCCGCTCAGGCTGCTGCAGATTCGGCTCAAGCGCAATATGTTCAGGCCCAGCGCGATCTAGCCCGATATGAGTCGCTCGCCTCAACCGGCTATGTCAGTGACGCCAATGTTCAGGCCGCTCGGCTTAAGGCGCGGGTGGCCCAAACCCAATCGGCCCTGTCGCAGGCGCAGATGGTCGCGGCCCAGTCCGATGCCAATCGCAGTCGCGTTCAGCTCGGCAAATATGAGATCCGCGCGCCCTTTACCGGCATTGTCATCGATAAGGCCGCCCAGCCCGGCGAAATCATCTCGCCTCTGTCCGCAGGCGGCGGCTTCACCCGCACCGGCATCTGCACCATCGTGGATATGGACAGTATCGAGATCGAGGTTGACGTGAACGAGGCCTATATTGGCCGGGTCACAGAGGGTCAAAAGGTCGAGGCGGTCATGGATGCCTATCCCGACACCGTGCTTCCCGCCCATGTGATTGCCAAGATCCCCACGGCCAGCCGCGACAAGGCCACTGTTCGAGTCCGTATCGGATTTGACGGTAAAGATGTCCGCATCCTTCCCGAGATGGCCGTTAAGGTCACCTTCCTCGACGCTAAATCTTAAGATCGACCGATAGGACCCCCGACATGAGCGCCCTGATCCAGCTAAAGAATGTCAAAAAGACCTATAAGCGCGGCAAGGAAAGCATCACCATCTTTGATGGCTTGAACCTGACCATCGAGCAGGGCGATTTTGTCGCCATTATGGGCCCGTCGGGTTCGGGCAAGACCACCTTGCTCAACCTGCTCGGCGGCACCGATCGCAGCGACAGCGGCGAGATCAATTTCGATGGCGAGCGCATCGATGGCTATAATGAGGGCCAACTGGCCGGATGGCGCGCCCGCAGCGTCGGTTTCATCTTCCAGTTTTACAATCTGATGCCGGTGCTCAATGCCGCCCAGAATGTCGAGCTTCCCCTGATGCTGACCAAGCTGTCTGCCAGCAAACGGCGCGCCAATGTCGAGACCGCGCTCAAGATTGTCGGCCTCTGGGACCGCGCTAAGCACAAGCCCAAGGAGCTGTCCGGCGGTCAGCAGCAGCGCGTGGCCATTGCTCGGGCGATTGTTTCAGACCCTAAGTTCCTGCTTTGCGATGAGCCAACGGGCGATCTGGACCGCACCACGGCCAACGATATTCTCGGCACATTGCAGCAGCTTAATCAGGACCTTGGAAAGACCATTGTCATGGTCACCCACGACCCAGAGGCCGCGCGCTTTGCAAAGCGTACCTTGCATCTGGACAAGGGTGTCTTTGCCGAGGTCACCCAATGACCGATCTGGATTTGGTTTGGAAAAACCTGTTTCGAAAGCCGTTGCGGACCATCCTGCTGACGGTTTCGATCTTTATGGCCTTTTTGATCTTCGGCATCTTGACCAGCCTGAATGTGGCGCTGGACCGGGCGTCTGAGTCAGGGTCGGCGAGCAATCGTCTGGTGGTCTCTAACAAGATCAACTTCACCCAGTCCATGCCCTATGCCTATATCAATCGCGTCGCGGCCATACCGGGGGTAACAGCCGTCACCTATCAAAACTGGTTCGGGGCCTATTATCAGGACCAAAGGACCAGTCGGTTCGTGGGTTTTGCCGTTGATCCTGAGACCTATATGTCGATTTTCCACGATGATGCGCGCCTGACCGATGCTGAACGCAAGGCCTTCTTGTCTGAGCGCACCGGGGTGATTGTCGGTAAGAGCCTTGCCGACCGTTATGGCTGGAAGGTCGGCCAAACCATCCCCATCAGCTCCAACATCTATAGTCAGGCCAATGGTCGGCGCAGTTGGGACATGAAGATCAGCGGTATCTTTACCGGTGCCAAACCGACCGACCCCACCACGGCCATCTATTTCCATTATGACTATATGAACGAGACCATCACCTTTAACCGCGATCAGGTGGGCACTATTACGGTGGTGACAGCCTCGCCCGACCAAAACGATCAGGTGGCCAAGGCCATTGACGCCAACTTTGCCAACTCTCCGGCGGAAACCTCGACCGTCGATGAAAAGACCTTCAGCCGCGCCTTCTTGAAACAGGCCGGCGATTTGAACTTCATCGTCACCATGGTTGTCTCCGCTGCCTTTGCCGCCATCCTGATGATTGTCTCGACGACCCTGGTCTCGGCCATGCGGGAGCGGACCAAGGAGATCGGGGTTATGAAGACCCTCGGCTTTTCCAGCCCCCGGGTTCTGCGCATGGTGCTGGGTGAGGCGGTGCTTCTATCCAGCCTCGGGGCCGTTCTGGGTCTGGGAACCTCTGCCTTTATCCTGACGGGCCTATCCAAATCGCCTGTCGGATCGAGCTTTGGCGATCTGTCCATGTCGCCTGTGGTGGCCCTGTCCGGTTTGGCGCTCGCCGTCAGTTTGGGTCTGGTTACCGGTGCTGTCCCGGCCCTGTCGGCCTTGCGGATGAGCATTATTGAAGCCTTGAATCGCGGATAGGACCCCAGTCATGAGTTTGCTCAATCAGACCGGCTCTGTGATCGCCATGAATGTGCGGTCCATTCCTCAGCGCCTATGGATGTCCTTGGCCACGGTCGGGTCCATCGCCCTTGTGGTGGCGGTATTGCTGGGTTTTCTGTCCCTCGCCAATGGCTTTAATCAGACGCTCAAGGGTTCCGGCGCGCCGGATGTGGCCATTGCCCTGCGCGATGGTTCGGCGGCTGAACTGAATAGTGTCGTGTCGCGCGAACAGATCGATCTCTTGGGTCAAGGGCCCGGGGTTCGGGCCGGGCCAGATGGCCGCCCTCTAATCTCGGCAGAACTGGTGCTGATCGTTGATGGCATCAAGAAGTCCACCGGCACCAAGGCCAATATGCCCCTGCGCGGTATTGGCCCCAATGGCCTGCTGGTCCGCCCTCAAGCCAAGATCACCCAGGGCCGCATGTTTACGCCCGGTTCAAACGAGATCGTGGTCGGCGCAGGCCTGTTGCGCGAATTTTCGGGTTTCGAGCTTGGCAAGACCCTGCGGTTCGGCGCCCAGACCTGGAAGGTGGTTGGGGTTTTCGAAGCGTCCGGCACCGTCTTTGAATCTGAACTGTGGGCCGATGCGCCCGTGATCCAGAGCCTCTTCAAGCGCGGCAGCACGTTCCAGACCGCGCGGGTGGGCCTGACCAGTCCAGCAGCCATGCCGGCCTTCGTGAAATATGTGAAGGATGAACAGCGCCTACAGTTGAAGGCCCAGAGCGAGCAGACCTATTTTGCCGATCAGGCGGAACGGTCTGGCCTGATAATCAAATATTTCGGCTGGCCCTTGGGTATCATCATGGCCATTGGCGCGCTCGCCGGCGCCCTGAACACCATGTATGCCTCGGTCTCGAGCCGAGCGGCAGAGATCGCGACCTTGCGGGTGATCGGCTTTAGCGGCTTTTCCGCCTTTATCGGCACGATGGTTGAGGCTCTGGTCCTGTCAGCCCTTGGGGCCTTGGTCGGTGTTGCCATCTGTGCGGTGGGCTTTAACGGGCTGTCGGCCTCGACCCTTGGCGCAGGCTTTACCCAGGTGGCCTTCAGGCTTCAGATCGGGCCAGACATCATCGGTCAGGCCGTGACCTTGGCTCTGATCATCGGTCTGATCGGCGGCATTTTCCCGGGCGTACGCGCCTCACGGCAGCGCCCGCTTCTCGCCTTAGCCACCTAATTCGGGCAACCCGGTTGGGGCGGGCCTAGGCGGCGTGGCCCGCCTTAGGCTCGCCGCCCCGTGCCACCAGCCAATACATGACCGGCGTGGCGATTCGCGATAGCAGGGTTGATGAGACCAGCCCCCCGATGATGGCAATGGCCAGGGGCGAATAGAGCCCCGACCGCTCAAAGGCCAGCGGCAAGAGACCGCCAATGGCCGTGACCGAGGTGAGGAGCACGGGCAAGAACCGGACCTCACCGGCCTTCTCGATGGCTTCGGCCAATCCGACCCCTTGCCGGTGCAGTTGCTCGGTAAAATCGACCAGCAGGATCGAGTTCTTAATTTCAATACCGATCAGGGCAATAATGCCGATGGTTGCTGTGAACGACAGGGAATTGCCGGTCAGCCAAAGGGCGGTGACCGCGCCAAAGAGGCCCAGCGGAATGATCCCGGCCACGACGATGGCGCTGCGGAAACGGCCAAACTCTAGGACCAGCACCGCCAAGATGCCCAGCACCGCAATGGTAATGGCTGCGCCAAGACCGGAGAAGCTTTCCGATTGGGCCTCAGCCTCCCCGCCAAGCGACAGACTATAGCCCGGCGGCAGGGGTAATTGCTTTTGGATTCGCTTGAGGGCCTCTTCTGTGACCTTGGAGGTCAGGGCCCCGGTCTGGGTGTAGGAGACGACCGTAACCTGCCGCGCCTTTTGATAGCGATCCACCATCGAGGGGCTGGACTGGAGCACAGGACTGGCAATGGCCGAAAGCGGCGTCGCCTGACCTTGGGCGGAGGGAATATAGATATGGTCCAGTGCGGACAGGTCGCTGCGGCCTCCGCTCGCCGTCTGGCTTAGGGGCAGGCGGACCCTGACGGCATAGTCATCGCCGTCTGCATCACGAAACCTTGCTGCATCCTCACCGGACAGGGCAAGGCGCACGACCCGGCGCGCGAGCCCGGCGGGAATGCCCAGCGCTGCGGCCTTGTCGGCATCAATGCCAAGATTAAGGTCGGTCCGGTCAATGCGCACCGGATTGATCACGTCGCGGGTTCCCGGCGTGTCGTTCAGCACCTTCTCGACCCGTCCGGCCAAGGCCTTGAGGACCAGCAAGTCCTCGCCCTTGAGGCGCACCGCGATGGGGGCATCAATGGGCGGGCCGTTGCTAAAGGTCTTGAGCGTGATGCGTGTGCCCGGATAGAGGGCGAAGTCCTTGCGCAGCCCGTCCACGACCTCCTCGCTCTTGCCCGGTTGCCACGCCTTGAGCGCGACAAAGACCTCGGCATAGGACGGGCTATTGGCACCCTGTGCTTCATTATAATAGATCTGTGGGTTTCCTCGCCCGAGGTTGGAGGCAAACCAGACCACTTCCGGCACCTTGGCCAGCTTGGCCTCGACATATTTCAGCGCCTCATCCGTGCGGGCCTGAACCGCGCCATCAGGCAGTTCGATCCGGACAAGGAACTGAGGCGTTTCGGCAGGCGGAAAGAGGCTCGATCCGATGGCCTTGAGCATGGGGAAGCTGAGCAGGCAGATGGCCATGATGACGCCCAGCGCGCGCCATGGCTTTGCCAGGGCCTCATGCAGGATGGGCCGATAGAAGGTCTGGATACCGTTATTGACCACCTGCAAAAGGCGATTGCCCTCGGCGGGCTCATGTTTGGGCAGCATGCGGCTGGCGAGGAAGGGAATGATGGTGAGGGAGACGATGAAGGACGCCCCGACCGTGCAGAAGACCGCCACGGGCAAGGACCGCGTATAGGCCCCAGCGCCGCCCGGCAGGGCCATGAGCGGCAAGAAGGCCAGCATCAGACAGGCCGTACAGCCGACAACCGCTAAGGCGATCTGGCCCGTCCCATTGATTGCCGCGGTGGTGCGATCCTCACCCTCGCGCAGACGCCGAGCAATGTTCTCAGTGACCACGATGGAATCGTCGACCAGCAGACCTAGCGCCAGTATGAACCCCGCGATCGAGAGCTGATTAAGATTAAAGCCGAACTGTTTCAGCGCTATCACCCCGATCAGCAAGGACAGGGGGATAGAGATCATCACCACCAGTCCAGCGCGAAATCCGAGCGGCAAAAGGGTGAGCAGAACCAAGGCCACAGCAATGGCAAAGTCGCGATAGAGATTGTGCAGCCGGTGTTTGACATTGTCCGACTGGAAGAAGGCGGGCTCGAGATGAACGCCGGGCGGCAGGCTGGCCTTGAACTGATTCAGTACCGTCTTCACGCCGTCGGTAATGCCCGTGACATCCGTATTGTCTTTCTGGGTCGCGGTAATGAATAGGGCGCGGCGGCCGTTGAACCGGGTCAGATGTTGCGGCTCTTCCTCAGCCCAGCTGACGACGGCCACATCGCGCACCCTGACAACCTGACCATTAAGGGTGGTGACATTGACGGAACCCACCTCTTCAAGACTTTTGAAGGCACCGCCCGACTTGACATTGAAACGGCGGTCTCCCGCATGGACCGCACCGATTGGCGCTTCGGCCCCCGCGCCGCGCAGGGCGTCAGCCACTGAGGTGGGCGATAGGCGAAGCTGCGCCAGCTTGGCCAGATCAACCGCGACCTGAACCTGACTGCTGGGCGCCCCCCAATAGCGGGCCTCCTTGACGCCGGGCACCGCATTGACCTTGTCGCGCAGGTTGTGGGCGAGCTTTTCCAGTCGCCTCATCGGCAAGACGTCGCTGACCAGGGCGGCTTGGAAGAAGGAAACCTCGTTGGTGCCGACCTTTTTGACCTCTAGCACAGCAAGGCCTTGGGGCAGGGACGGGCGCAGGGCATTGGCCTCGCGGATCACCTCGTCATATTTCCGGCTCGGATCGACACTCCAATTAAATTCGACAATGACCACGGCGCCGCCGTCAAAGCTGGTCGAACGGACCTCTTTGACATCATCTAGACCGCTAAGCACATCTTCGAGTGGCTTGGCGACAAGCTGCTCCATCTCTGTGGGGGTCGCGCCAGGAAGGACGGCGCGAACAGTCACCAACGGAAAGGGAAATTGCGGATCTTCGGAGCGCGAGATGCTGCCAAGCGCATTGAGGCCCAAAAGGACCATCAGGGCGAAGGCCACCAGCGTAAATTGCCAGCGGCGCACAAAGAAGGCGGCGGGATTAAAGGTCATTTGGCTTGGCCGATCGAGGCGCGGTCAATCACCTGAACCTTTTGGCCGTCCGAAACAAACCCCGCTCCGGCGGTAATGATCTTAGCATCGGTTCCAAGGCCTTGGATCAAGGCATCATCACCGTCAAAGCCACCGAAAGTCACCTTGGTCTGGCGTGCAATGCCACCCTTGGAATCAAAACGCAGGACAAGGGCGCTTTTGCCATCGGCCTCCATAATGGCCTCTGCCGGAACGCGCGAATAGGCACCTGTGGCGCTGGCTGCAGCGAGGCCTGTAGCCTCGATCTTGGCGCTGGCGATCAGGCCACTGCGCAGGCCAGCGGTCGGCGGAAGGGAGATCTCAATATCGATGGCCCCGCTTTGCGCCCCTGCGCGCTGGCCGATGCGGCTGACCGATCCGGTCAGGGTCTGGTTGGGTAAGGCGTCGAGCGTGATGGCGGCGCTGGCCCCCAAGCGGATCTTGCCAATATCACGGTCAGACAGGGGCACGCGTAGCACCAGAGGGCTAGCCTCGTCCGCAAGGCTGAGGACCGCTTGGCCCGGCTGAACCACCTCTCCGGCCTGAGCATTGCGGGTCAAGATTACGCCCTTAGACGGCGCGATCAGATTGGCCCAGCGCCGGTCAAAAGCGGCCGCATCATAGGCCGCTTGGGCGGAGGTCGCCGCTGCGCTCTGGGCCTCGGCGCGCTGACGGCTGACAATCCCGGCATCTGCCAACTTGACGTAGCGGGCCTCGTCCTTGCGGGCGCGGTCGAGGTCGGCGGCGGTTTGGCGAAGGCGCGACTCCACGGCGGCGGGGTCCAGTCGGGCCAGGAGTTGTCCGGCCTTAACACTATCGCCCTCGTCCACCGATAGGCCGGTTATGACGCCGGGAATTCGGAACGATAGGACCATCTCACGCTGGCGACGCAGGGCACCGGTCACGGACAGGGTTTGGCCGCTATTGGGCGGCGTCAAAGCGACAATCTCGACGGTCGGCAAGGGCGCTTCGACCACCGCCTTATCCTTGCCGCCGCATCCGGACAGCAGGGTTAAGCCGAGGAGGGCCGATAGGCCGGTCGCTGTAAGACGGTGGTTTTGCACGGGGATCTCGATCTAATAGGACATCCTATCTTAGCAGTGTTTAGACTCGTTTTAAATCCTATTTATTTCGCTGCCCTTACGGATCATCCGCTCGGACTTCTATGCCCCGGCCTAGACGGGCCGATCACCAAGGATGGTCACGCGCTCCATCCGGCGCACAGCAGGCCAATAGTCAGAGGCGGCATAGTGCTGGCTGGCGCGATTGTCCCAAAAGGCGATGGAGTGGGGCTGCCAACGGAACCGGCACTGATATTCCGGGATCGCGGCCTGGGCATAGAGGTGCTTGAGCAGCACGTCGCTTTCGGCCCTGTCCATCCCGACAATGTGCTGCGTAAAGGCGACATTGACATAGATGGCCTTGCGACCCGTCTCGGGGTGGGTGCGTACAACCGGATGTTCCATCATCGGATAGAGTTTGTTAAAGGCCTCGACCTCTTCGGGCGTCTTGCCTTGCTTGACCAGCAGTTTGCGGAAATGGGCAAAGTCGTGGACCGCATAGGCCCCTTCGATCTTGGCCTTGATCTCGTCCGACAGGCCATCATAGGCGGCATACATGTCGGCAAAGAGCGTATCGCCACCGACCGGCGGAATCTCGATGGCCCGCAGGATCGAGCCGAGCGATGGCTTTTCACGCCAGGTCACATCGCTATGCCAGAAGTTCTCCTTGCCCCGGCTTTCGCGATTGTGGGTCAGGGCGAGAACCTCAGGATAGCCCGGCTTTTCCGGCGCAAAGGGATGGACCTCTAGACCGCCGAAATTGCGGGCAAAGGCCAGATGCTGGTCGGTGTCGATCTCCTGATCGCGGAAAAACAGCACCTTCCAGTCCAGCAGCGCTTGCCGGATTGCGGCGACCTGTCCGGCCTCTAGGGGCTGGCGCAGATCAATGCCGCCGACCTCGGCCCCGATGGTTGGGGTCAGGGGCGTTAGGGTCAGTCCATCAAGGACAAGGCTACCGACAAGCTGGGTCATTTTTGTCTCCTTCGTGCGCTTGGCCTATTGGGCGGCGGCCACGGCGGGCTTTTTGATATAGACGGTTTGGGTGTTGGTATATTCCAGCAGTCCCTCCAGCGCCCCTTCGGAGCCAAGACCCGACTGTTTGTGACCGCCAAAGGCCCCCAGCGGAGACAGGTGCTGGGTTTCATTGATCCAGACCGTACCAGCGGCAATGCGCGAACTAATATCCAGAGCCTTGGCCTCATCAGCGGTCCAGATCGAAGCCCCAAGACCATAGGGGCTGGCATTGGCCCGGTCGATGGCCTCTTCCAGCGTGTCGAAGGACAGGAGCGGCAGGACGGGGCCGAACTGCTCTTCTTGGACAATGCGGGAATCTTCGGGCGGATTGTCGATGATGGTGATCGGCACAAAATAGCCCGGCGCAGGCGAAACATCGCCGCCCATCAGGAACTTATAACTCTTGGCCTTGGAATCAGCGATCAGGTCGAGGACCCGGTCATATTGCAGTTTGTTGTTGATCGGACCGAGCTGCGTGCCCTGCTCGGCCCCGTCGCCCATCTTGACTGTCTTGGCATAGTCGACAATGGCGGTCTTGAGCGGCTCATAGATGTCCTTGTGGACATACATGCGCTTGGTGGCGATGCATATTTGGCCAGAATTACCAAAGGCGGCCCAGAACAGCTTTTCGGCCACCTCGGCCACATCCACATCAGGCAGGACAATGGCGGCGTCATTTCCGCCCAGTTCGAGGGTCACGCGCTTGAGAGTTTCCGCAGCGCTGGCCATGACCTTGCGGCCCGTGGCGCTGGAACCGGTGAAGCTGATCTTGTCGATGCCGGGGTGGCTGGTCATCCAAGGACCGAGCGCGTCACCGCCGGTGACGATGTTGAGCACGCCATCAGGCAGGACGCCGCGCAACATCTCGCCCATGCGCAGGGTGGTTAGGGGCGTGAAGGGAGAGGGCTTCAAGACCACCGTATTGCCAGCCAGCAGGGCGGGCGCGACCTTGAACATGGCCAAGATGATCGGGAAGTTCCAAGGCGCGATGGCCCCGACCACGCCGATGGGCACATGGCGGGTGACGCCGTGACGCTCGGCGCTCTCTTCGACGACCTTTTCTGGAATTTCGAGGGTCGAGGTGGCTTGGCACCAGTAGGCACCGCCGAGGATGTCGCCCATGGCCCCCTCGTGGGGCTTGCCCTGTTCGGAGGTCAAGAGGCGCTTTAGCTCTTCAACATTGCCGCCCAAGACCCCGGCGATCCCCAGCAGGGCCTCGCGGCGCTTTTCGATGGGGGTTGCGGACCAGGCCGGGAAGGCCTTGCGGGCGGCGGCGACGGCGGCGTCAAGCTGCTCTGGCGTACAGTCGGGCGCCGAACCAATGACCTGACCGGTGGCGGGATTGAGGACGTCGAAGCTGGTCGCTCCGGATACGGCCTGACCGCCGATGGTCATGGTGTAAGAGGCTTGAGTGGTCATGGCGCGTCTCCCGTCGCGTATTTTTCGCTTTCGCCCACTTTGGAGACAAGCGCCGCGCTCGGCTAGGGGTTTTTGCGCCAGATCAGCAGGCCAATCAGCAAAAAGACCAGCCCCACCAGCGGCCGGATGGGCGCGGCCAGCAGGACTGGGGTGCTGGAGATCGATTCAGCCCCCTTGAGGGCCGCGAACTTATGGCCAACGCCCTTGTGCATGGCCGGATCGGTGAAGATCTCGAGAAAGTCGCGCAAGGAGCGATAGCGGACCAGAGCCACGCTGGTTGCCCCCTCGGTCTTGCTGCCGATCACCGTGCCGCGCACCGGACCAATATAGACCGGGAAGGAGGCGTGGCTGATCAGGGCTGGCAACACCATCTTGGCATAGGCCATGGTCTCGGCCCGGGCCTCGGCTCCCGGGATCTGAGTCTCCATATTGACCATGATAAAGGCCTTGCCGTCATCGGCGGCAATGATCTTGGCCAGATTGGTGGCGATCTCAGGATGGAGCGGCGCGGAGGGCGAGGTGCGGATGGCGGCCAGATAGCGCGCGCCTTCCTCCGCAGAGACCGGTTTCCCGTTCCCCCCAAACCAAACAAAGAACAGGCCATAGACCAGAGCCAAGGCCCCAACAGCAATCTGACGTGCAGGCGAGGTCATGGGTTAGGGCCTTAGGGTTAAGGGTCAGACCGTCAGGGCCGCAATGACCTGATCGAGCACGGCCCTAGCCTTGCCGCGCATCTCGTCATCGGTGGCGTCTTGGATCGGGTGATCCACGAGAACATAGCGCGCGCCTTCCATGCCCAGCGCCTTGCGTTGGGTTTGAGCCGCCTCCGCAAATTCGCTGGAGGCGATGGAGACGGCGGGAAGACCTTGGATTTCAAACCATACAGTGTCGTGCAAACTGCACGTCGTGCATGATCCTCAATCGGCCAGGGCTTCGACCAGATAGTCGCACTCGGATCGGATCTGCAGGCGCAAATCAGACGGGCACGGCTTGGCGAAGGTTGGCTTGGTATAGCGCCGAAGCTCGACCTTGGGGTAACGCGTCGCCAGCAGAAGCTCGAGCTCGTCCAGCAGGATGTTGCCGCGCGGCTTATGAATATCGAGCAGGCCGACGATGCCGGAAATATCTCCGGTCCGCGCGGTGATCTGCCGTTCGACGGGGACCCGCTCATCGGTCGGATCCAAGATGGTTGTCATGGCTGTTCTCCAGTCCTGAGGTGAGGCTATCAGCATTCTATTTTTCTGGAAACGGGAACTGAACCGGCTGGACCCGTCACCCAGCCGTGGAAGGCGGCCGAGAACTTGCCCGCCTCTGATCCGGCCACCACGATGTGAATATGTTGGTCACTGGAAAACTTAGGCACCAGCATGTCTAGTTGCGCGTCCGTCATCTTGGCGGCGCTGGCCAGAGGGATACCTGCCCCGGAGATTTCATTGGCCACCATATCGCGCAGGGGCCGGCGCGTGACCTCTTGGATCCGATCGCGCAACCTTGCCTTGGAGTAGGGCCCATCGCTGAGCAGGGTCTTGACGTGCTCTGGACAGACCACAAGCAGGGCATCGACCGGCATGCGGTGGATCTTGGACAGGAACATACCTTCGAGCCCAAGGCCTAGCGTTCCGGCGATCTGGTCGGGCTGGCGCGATTCTTGATCGACGATCTGCACCGGGCCGCTGGTCATTGCAAAGGCGGTGACCACGCTGTCGCTCAGCGCAAAGCCCCGCTCGACATGGAGCGGCTCCCAGGGCGACCCCTCCTCCCATTCGGGAAAGCACATGGTGAATTTCATCGGTGTACTGAGGGTCGAGCGATCAACGCCGCCGGGCTTGGCCCCGCCAACATTGCGAATGATCAGCCGCAAGGCCCGCCCGATGGTCGCATTGGCCCGATTGTCAGGCCCAAGAGCTGCAAGCTTCATATTCATGCCGAGCTTTAGGCGGATCGGACCATTGATCACGAGGACGGGTGAGGCCCCCATGGTCGTGGCCGTCACGCCGTGCATATTAAACTCGTCCGTACACACCGCTTCTAGCGCCGCGATGACGACGGGCAGATATTCTGGGCGACATCCGGCCATCACCGCATTGATCGCAACCTTCTCGACCGTGGCCGGGGCCATGTTCGGCGGGACCACGGCGACAATCTCTTGCGAGCCCCTTTGCGTGCCCGTCAGCATCCGCAGGACGCGTTCAGGCGTGGGGGGCACCAGAGGCAGGCCGTCGCTGAAGCCCTGATCAAACATGAACTCGTCTAGGTCATCGCTGCTGGCAATCTCGATCCTGCGGGCCCGGATGGGGCTATTGTCGGCCTCGGCCAGCAGGCGCTCATGGATTTCGGGGTCCAGATGTTTGGAACCGCAACCCGGCCGCCAATCGGGAAGGTCCGCCCAAACCACGCCGCAGTCGGGAGCCTTGAGATCGGTGCTGATCTGCTGAGCCAAGGCCTGCCATTCGTCCCGCACGAAGCCTTCGAGGCAAGGCCCGCCTTGGCCGCGTTCATCCAGCCAATAGACGGCCGGAACAATCTCAAAGCCCCAAGCAAAGGAGGTCTTGAGGGCGCTGTCATCGAGCACGGGCAGGGTCAGGCCGTGGCGGTCCTGCAAGATCTGATTGCCGTCCTTGGACTGGCCCAAGACCCAGATGTCGGCTTGGTCGCCCCAGGCCTGATGGAAGGCCTCAAGGATCGGCGCAACCAGATTACAGGTGTTGCAGTCCTCTTTCAGGAACGCGATCAGGCTGGGTCGCCCGGTCGGAAAGACGCGCGTTTGGCCGGTCAAATCGGTCAGGGAAAATCCGGATGGGGCCGCGCTCATAGGTCTTTCCTCGCTCATTCATTGAAACATCCTCGCAGGTCGAGCCGCAGGGATGGCGGAGGCGGATGGGAATCGAACCCACCACACGCCTTTTGGACGTGTCACTGGTTTTGAAGACCAGGGAGGCCACCAGACCCCAGTCGCCTCCGAAGGTCACGAACAGTAGCGGTACAAGCGCGAAAAGCTGAAGAGCTTTTGTGCCAAGCCGCGTCTTTTAGTCGGCGAGCGGGCCGGACGTTGCATCGCCCTCGGTCAGCACCTGCCGCACATCCCCATCTCTGCGGGTCAGGCCGAGGCGGTCGAGATATTCCAGCACAGGGACAATATATTTGCGGGTGGTGTCCAGCGCCGCCCGCGCCTCGCCCGTGGTGAAGCTTTGCGGCGGCGGAAACTGCTCTTTTAGCTTGGGCACCGCGTCCAATAGGGCGCGGTGATGAAAGGTCAGGGTTTGCCGAAGGGCCCCGTTGCGCAGGGCTACCGCGCGACCTGTTTCCACAAGCAGTGCCATCAGGGCGTGGGCCTCTTCGTCTTCGCCCGCGACGGTCGCCACATCGGGCGGCATCAGCCCGGCGCCCAGCAACCGCGTCTCGATCTCGCCAAGGCGCACTAGGGCGTCTGCGGACAGGGTGGCCAGAGGATCGTGGCTCGCCAGCGCGACCTTGGCCCCCTCGAGCCTTATCAAACCCTCTTGCGCCAAGACCCGTTCAGTGTGGGCGATGAGGTCCCGGCCATGGTCCTTGGCCAGTGCCTTGCGGACCTCTGCGACGGCAGCGGCGGCGCGTGTCGGAGCAAGAGCGTGGGCGGTTGTCAGGGCATCAAGATAGGCCTGCTTTGCCGATGCCATATCGGCGCGCCGGACAAGCTGACCCTCACCAAGAGGCTGATAGTCCGCCACCAACAGGGGCAGAAGATCGCTGACCGTTCGGCGGGTCAGTCTCGCGGCCTCTGCGACCGACAAGATGCCGCCGCTCCAGTCCGCGAGGGCTTGGACAATGGCCTCCACCTCACCCGCATCGACGGCGGTCAGAAGCGCCAGCCTTGGGCCAGATCGTCCCTTCATCATCGGGGCCAGCGGATCGAGCACCGTAACCGATCCCAGCGTCTCCGCCGGAGAGGGGCGGCGAAGGACCGCCCTTTGACCGCTATAGGCCACGACCGGCGTCGCAAAGCGAAGCTGGGCCAGTCCCTTTTGCCCCGGCGCGAGTGTGCTCGCCTCCATCAGGCGCAGGCTGGCCATATCTTGCCGTGCGCCCCAAAGGACCTTGATCTGATCCGTATGTTTCAGGCCTTTGGAGGCCTGCTCGGACAGGGTGATCATCACATCGACTTGGGCACTGGGCGCAAAGGCCCCGATCCTGCAGAGCACCTCGCCGCTGGCCACATCCTTGGCCGATAGACCCCGCAGATTGACCGCGACCCGGCCTCCGGGTGCGGCTCCATCCACGCTTTGATTGTGGACTTGGAGCTGGCGTATGCTGGCTCTCTGACCCGAGGGCCAAAGCTCTACCGCCTGCCCGACCTGCAGGCCCGCGCCTTGCAAGGTACCCGTCGCCACGGTCCCTGCGCCGATCAGGCTAAAGGCCCGGTCGATGGGCAGGAAAGCTCCGGCCAGTGGGGCGAGCGGTGGGCATCGATGGGCGAGCGCGTGCAGCCCCTCTCGTACGGCGTCTAGGCCCAACCCGCTATGGGCCGAACAGAGGATAATGGGCTGGTCGTCAAGGATAGTGCCGCGCAGATCGGCGGTGATCTGGCGGATAACGGCCGCCTCGTCGCCCGGCTCCAACAGATCGGCCTTGGTCACCACGACCAGTCCCGCCTCGACGCCTAGCGCCGCCGCGATGGTTAGATGCTCAAAGGTTTGACGTCCAAAGCCCTCGGTGGCTGACACCACCAACAGCACAGCCCCCGCCCCCGCCGTGCCGCTGACCATGGCGCGGATATAGTCCTCATGGCCGGGGGCATCGATCAGGTCGAACATGACCCCGCCCTGCTCGGCATGGGCAAAGCCAAGCGTGATGGAGAGGCCCCGCTCGATCTCTTCCTTGAGCCGGTCGGTCTCCATGCCGGTCAAGGCCCGCACCAGCGCGGTCTTGCCATGGTTCACATGGCCGATCACCGCCAAGCTTAAGGACGGTACCGGCGCGCCTTGCACCTCTTCAGACGAAAGATCAGCCTCGCGAGTCATGGCCTGATCTATACAGTTTCTGGTCCAGCGGTCACGCCCAAGCGCCTAAACCGGTCGCCGCCGCGCGGGCTTGGCAAGCGGCGAAAGTTGCGCCACCATTTGGCCATGGACCAGACCACCCCCCTCTCAAACACCATGCTCCTGTCGCAGATGGATCAGGACGGGGTTCTGCACCTGACGCTCAACCATCCCGCCGCCCGCAATGCCTTGAGCCTTGAGATGATCACGCGGCTGCAAGAGGCCTTTGATGCCGCCGCCAAGGACCCATCGGCGCGGGTCATTATCCTCAAGGGGGTGGGAAGCGTCTTTAGTTCGGGTCACGATCTGAAGGAAATGACCGCCCATCGCCAAGATCCCGACGGTGGCAAGGCATTCTACGCGCAGCTCTTTGCCCGCTGCTCGGACCTGATGCAGACCATTGTCCACCATCCCTTGCCGGTCATTGCGCAGGTCGAGGGGCTGGCCACGGCGGCGGGCTGTCAGTTGGTCGCCAGTTGCGATCTGGCCATCGCGATCCCAGAGGCGCGGTTTGCCACGCCGGGCGTTAATCTGGGTCTGT
>Ga0214921_10003785_pt1 | contig 22890 bp, 21 predicted proteins | sample LL1505_MetaG_FD_177992 | JGI IMG/M metagenome (GOLD analysis project Ga0214921, IMG submission 177992) | Freshwater microbial communities from Lake Lanier, Atlanta, Georgia, United States - LL-1505 | ecosystem: Environmental > Aquatic > Freshwater > Lake | place: USA: Georgia | collected... | reverse complement strand
ACGACTTCTTGGCCTGGGTAGCAGCCCTTCTTAAAGCTCACACCGTCGACAGATTCATAGTTCAACATTTGGGGCACAAAAGCCTCGGCGGTTGCCGTCTGAACCATGCTGATACCAGACAACACCTCTGCAAGCTGCCAGGCTTCCTCGGTGATGTTGGGGTAGGCATGGTTCAAGAACGCGTCGCTTGATGCCTCGCCTTTTAATCCGAGCCAAATAAGCCGTTGCACTTGAGTGCCGGCATTCAGTGCATTGTGTAATTTGACAAAGTAAGTTTCACCCTCTTGCCTTGCCTGCCATGGCGCTGCTTCTTTCAATGCTGGGCAAGCAAGCAAAGCCGTTTCGCCTAACAGGCCGCGAATTTCGTAAAGCGCCGACACATCGCTGATTTTTAACTTGGCACGCATCACAAACATCGACAAGCGCTTGACCATGGCTTGCAGCAAATCTTGGTGGCAAAACAGAAGGTACTTTTCTTTGCTGATTTTCAGCACCACAAAACTGCCCAACAAACGACCTTTGGCAGAGCAATAACCTGCAAAGCGAGCTTGTCCCTCTGGCAATAGCAAGACATCGTTGGTCAGTTGCCCTTGTAAAAATGTGCCGGCATCGGGGCCTTCGGCCAAAATGAGCCCCCAATGCTGGGGCGTCAAAAGGCCAGAAGGCGAGAATTTCAAATGGGGTTCAATCAGGTCCATGGCTGAATTATGATCTCCTCTGAGAAACCCAAAGGATCCAAGGTTTGAGTCGCCCCGCTTCAAAAGCTCGAAAAAGCATGAATTCACGCAAGAAGACTTCGTGGGGCGTCTTTCTGACCCTGTCGACTTTGATGCTGGCGGCTGTTTTGGCGACTTCTTTGGCCTGGCTTCATTTGCCCATGGGCTTTAAACCCCAACTTTCAAGCACCTCACCCAGTCCGCAGGTACTCGATTTGTCCATCGAGCTTGGAACCTCGCCCAAGGGCGTGGCACAAGTCTTCGCAGATGTGGGTGCCGATGTTTCTCCCTCATTGCTAGTGCTGTGGTTCAGGCTGTCTGGGCAAGATCGCGCCATCAAAGCAGGCAGTTATGAAATCACACCAGAGATGTCACCTCGCATGGCTCTGAACATGCTGACCCGTGGTGAGGAAAGCCTGCGTTATGTCACGCTGGTCGAGGGTTGGACCTTCAAACAGGTCAAGCAAGCCTTGGGCAAGGCTGAAACCCTGAAAGGCAGCTCACAAGACATGACGGATGCACAAATCATGGCGCAATTGGGTCGTCCCAATGTGCACCCTGAAGGGCGCTTTTATCCCGACACCTACAGTTACGCAAAGGGCTCTTCGGACCTTGCGGTGATGAACCGCGCCCTCAAAGCCATGGACCTTCAGTTGTCCAAAGTTTGGGCGCAAAAGCCAGCCAATTCGCCCCTTGGCAGTCCAGATGAGCTCCTCATTTTGGCCAGCATCGTCGAAAAAGAAACGGGCCGTGCCAGCGATCGTCCTTTCATCTCGTCGGTGTTTCACAACCGAATCAAAATCGGCATGCGCTTGCAAACGGACCCCACCGTGATTTACGGTATGGGCGATGCTTTTGATGGCAATTTAAGGCGCGCTGACTTGCGCACCGATTCACCTTACAACACCTACACGCGGGCAGGTTTGCCCCCCACGCCCATTGCCATGCCGGGTAAAGCGGCTTTGAAGGCTGCCCTGGAGCCTGCACCGTCCAACTTTCTTTATTTTGTGGCGAAAGGCGATGGCAGCAGCCATTTCAGCCAGTCGCTGAACGAGCACAATAACGCGGTGAACAAATACCAACGCGGAATTTCCAAACAGGACCCCTGACTCATGCGCCACGCTTGGTTTATCAGTTTTGAAGGCATTGATGGTGCCGGAAAGTCAACCCACATCGAAGGCTTGGCCCAGTGGTTCCAAAGTCGCGGCCATGAGGTCACGCTAACGCGTGAGCCTGGCGGCACGCCTTTGGCTGAAAAATTTCGAACGCTGGCATTGCACGAATCGATGGACCCCTTGACCGAAGCCTTGCTCATGTTTGCAGCCAGACGCGAACATTTAATCAATGTCATTGAGCCTGCACTTGCAAGAGGTGACGTGGTTCTGTGCGATCGCTTTACCGACGCTACGTTTGCTTACCAAGGCGGAGGCCGAGGTTTCGATTGGGACGTTTTAAAAGCACTCGAAAAGATGGTGCAACAGGTACCCGCCAGCTCATTGCGTCAACCCGATCTGACCATTTGGTTTGACCTGCCGCCTTCGGTGGCAGCAGAGCGTTTAAGTTCTGCGCGCATTCCTGATAAATTTGAATCACAACCTCAATCTTTTTTTCAGGCAGTGAGGGAAGGCTATGCCAAAAGAATGCAAGAGGCGCCCTCGCGATTTGCTCAAATTTCTGCTGACCAATCGCGCGATGCTGTTTGGTCCGATGTTTTGAAGGCCGTTGAAACGGCCTATGCCAAATGAATAACGCAGCACCCTGGATTCAAAAACAAACCTTGTCTTTGCTTTCGCAAAAAGGTCATGCTTGGCTGTTGCAAGGTCCTTCTGGATTAGGCCAGTACGAATTGGCCACTGCCATGGCCAGCGCATGGTTGTGCGAGTCCGGTGCAGCCATGACGCAAGGTGCTTGTGGCCATTGTGGCAGTTGTCACGCCATCAGTGTGCACACGCATGCTGACTTGTTTGTACTCATGCCTGAAACTATTTTGCTGGCTTTGGGTTGGCCACTGAGCGAAAAAGCGCAGTCTGAAATTGACAACAAACCCCGCAAACCCAGTAAAGAAATTCGCATTGATGCCATGCGAGATGCCATCGAGTTTTCACAGCGAACCAACGCACGAGGCAAGGGCAAAGCGGTCTTGGTATTTCCTGCTGAGCGCATGAACCATGTCACCGCCAATGCCTTGCTGAAAACTTTAGAAGAGCCACCTGGTGACGTGAAGTTTGTGTTGGCCACAGAAGCCGCGCACCTGTTGCTTCCTACCATTCGAAGCCGTTGCTTAAGCCACACCATGGCCTGGCCTTCTACGCCAGAATCCGCTACTTGGCTGCAAGGCCAAGGCCTGTCATCTGATGATGCACATGCGCTGCTGAAAGCCGCCGGCGGCCGGCCCGAAGAAGTTTTGAAGCAGCGCAATTTGGGGCAGAATGTGCCGTGGTGGTCTAAGTTCCCTAAAGCCATGATGGTGGGTGACGCAAGCTATTGTTCCGATTTACCGCCTTCAGAAGTCATTGATGCTTTGCAAAAGTTGTGTCACGATTTACTCATGGTTCAATCGCAGGCCAGCTTGCGTTATTTCAACGAAGCAGACTTGCCCAGATTGAAGGTTTCGTCTGCGCAACTGACAGCTTGGTTTAAACGTTTGTCACAAGCGGCCCAAACTTCTGAGCATCCTTTCAATGCGGGTCTGATGCTTGAAGCGCTTTGCACTGAAGCACGCGAAGTCATGAACAGCGCCACTTAATATGTACACCGATTCTCATTGTCACCTTTCATTTCCTGAGCTGGTTGCGCAGCTGCCAGAGATTCGCCAAAAAATGCAGGACGCACATGTCACGCGTGCTTTGTGCATTTGCACCACCATCGAAGAGTTTGACCAAGTGCACCACTTGGCAAAGACTTACGATAATTTTTGGAGCACTGTTGGCGTGCATCCCGACAATGAAGACATTTATGAACCTACGGTTCAAGATTTGGTAGACAAGGGCCAGCTGCCCCGTGTCATTGCCATCGGCGAAACAGGGCTTGATTACTATCAGATGTCAGAACGCAAAGGGGGCCGCTCCATTGAAGACATGGAATGGCAGCGTGATCGATTTAGAAACCACATCAGGGCTGCGCGCCAAATTCAGCTTCCGATGGTGATTCATACCCGCGCTTCTTCCGACGATACGATTCGAATATTGAAAGAGGAGGGTGAAGCAGGGGACCCAAGCAGTGCCGGTGGCGTGTTTCACTGCTTCACTGAAACCCAAGCAGTGGCCAAGGCCGCCCTTGATTTGGGCTTTTACATCTCTTTTTCGGGTATTTTGACCTTTAAAACCGCCCAAGAATTAAGGGATGTGGCGGCATGGATGCCCCTTGATCGAATGCTGATTGAGACGGACAGTCCTTATTTGGCGCCTGTGCCCTACAGAGGCAAGACCAATAACCCCTCCTATGTGCCTTTTGTGGCCAAAATTTTGGCTGAGCTGAAAGGCATGACACCTGAGCAAATTGGTGAGCTGACAAGCTCCAATTTTGACCGGCTTTTCCCTAAGTTACAGGCCATTTAGCCGACCAATTATGATAATAAATTACTTTAAAAAACAATATAAGTACATTGTTTATATTGGGTTATTTATACATATTTCTTTCAGTTTCGCAGGTTCGTACGAGGACTTTTTCTTGGCCATCAAAAATGACGAAGTTAAAGTCATTTCTAGTTTGTTTGTGCGTGGTTTTGACCCGAATACCGTTGATTTAAATGGCGAACCCGCCATTCTGAACACGCTTCGGCATGGTTCATTGAATTCGTTTGAACTGATCGCGAAGCAGCCCAAACTCAATTTAAATGTTCGCAACAGCCATGGCGAATCCGCCTTGATGCTGCTTTGTTTAAAAGGCGAACTAGAGCTTGCCAAAATGCTCATCAAGCGTGATGCAGACATCAATCATCCTGGTTGGACGCCATTGCATTACGCGGCTACGGGTGGTCACACGGCCATCATCCAACTGTTACTGGACGAAAGTGCCTACATTGATGCTGAATCTCCCAATGGCTCAACGCCATTGATGATGGCGGCACGGTATGGCAATGACAAAGCGGTGCAATTGCTGCTCAGTGAAGGCGCTGATCATCAATTGAAGAATCAGTTGGGATTGACCGCTTTGGATTTTGCAGTTCAAGGACGACGACCCGAATCGATTAAGTTGCTGCAATCTCTATCAAGCTCAACGGAAGACACCAAAAGCAAGCCGAAGTAAGTCCGCTGTAGATCCCTGTGTTTTTAAAGGGTGCAAATGAGTGATCACGGTTTAATGAGTTAAATGAGCACCTTATTAACTTCATACGATGTATATTATGTTAAGTAAAGTATGGATCTATTTTAGATAAGGCACAGAAACTACAAATGAGCCTGCTCAATCTACCCCTCTTAGCCAAGATGGCCCTTTTCAGGGCCATCACTTTTCAGGGTGACAATTTCAGGATCTGAGTTGAACCCGTCGTAGACATCCTTAAAGGACGGTACTTGGCTTCACCCCATTCAGCCTTCATGTCTTGATAACGTGAAGAAAAAGGATGGCCACTTTGACCTGTTTGGTAAATGAAGACAGACTCATCTAGGTTGGCAAAATCGTAGACAGCCCTCATAGAGGCCGCATGACGCGTTGCAAATGGCACCGTGGCGCTGCTGGTCCAGTATTGACCCACATTGACCGTGAAGTTATCACCACCGCTTGGTCCTGTAACGTCGAAAAATGACGCCAAGGTTTTGACATTGCCAAAAGGCTTGTGTGCACTGAGCGCTGGGTGCGCACGGCCCCAATTCCACTCAGACACATTGGCGCCTTGCATGGCCACAATTTTGTCCAATGATGTATCGAGTGCCTTGCTCATCAGCACCTGGCAACCCGCATCACCACACCAAGATTTGTCTTGAGTGGCTAAAACACCTTCGATGGCTGGGCGAAAAGCACGTTTGCCAAACAACGCCTTGAATCTTGCATCACCTAATTTGGGAATAAGGATGGCGCGTGTCACTTCGTCAATCCAAACGGCATATATCAAAGCACCGGCTGAATCACGGGTCATGTCACCTTTGAAAGCTTTCAAAATAGGCATCGCCTCTGATGCTTTAGGATGCTGAGACGTCAAGGTTTGAAGATAAGGCAACAAGCGGTCTGCCGCTAAAGAATGAACGTCGGCCTGAATGGTCCTCATGTTGTTGGCATCGAATTTTGAACCGGCAGACAACAATTGAGAAATACGGTCAAAGCGCTCGGGCCCTGTCCAATCGTTGGTTAAAAACTGGGCATAAGCAGGTGGCAAGATCTTCTGATTGGCCGTGGCATGCCAACCGTGTTTTTCAATGTCAGCTTGACTGACTTCAGGCGTTTGCTCATAAGGAATCCATGACTGCCAATCGTATTGGCTCAGCCAACCAGGCGCAGGCGCCATGCCTTGCAAATCGTGAGAAGCCGACCGAACAGGTACTTTGCCAACGGCTTTGAAAAGCACATGGCCCGATGTGTCGGCCATCACCGCACTTTGCATCGGTGAATGGTTTTTTGAAAATGCCTGGCGCAACTCTGCTACAGAGTTTGCAAAATTGGCATCCATGCCCGCCACAATGGTTTGGTTGTCAACATCCAGGGCCGTCCAGCGCAAAGCAATGGCGTATTTGTCCATGTTTAAAAACTGCGCATAAGCAGGCTGAACATCTGAAATAACAGGGCCATGGCGAGTGCTCCGCACCTTGATGCTGACATCGCCCTGCCCCTTGACCTTGATCACTTCATTGCGTGTTTCAAAAGCTTGTTGGCCCATGGGTGTGCGGTAATTGTCTTTGCCTTCTAAGGCTTCCAAATACAAGTCTTGAATATCAGGGCCTGTGTTGGTAAAGCCCCATGCGGCCTTGTTGGTTCGACCCAAAACAACAAATGGCAAACCAGGCAAAGTGGCGCCCACCACATCCAAAGCAGCATGCGCCTTGCCGTCAGCAAATTGACCTGCTGGTGCGTGCAGCCCTGCAAAATACCAAACAGCAGGTGCACTTAAGCCCAAATGTGGATCGTTGGCCAACAAAGGCAAACCGGATTGTGTGTTGCTTCCCGGCACCACCCAGTTGTTGCTGCCCTTGCCTTCCAACACGCCCACATCCAAAGTGGTGGAGGCCAACAGTTGCTGTGTGGCCACAGCTTTAGCTTGAGGCGCGGCCTCTTTGGCGTACACCCCCAAATTTTGATAAAGGGCTGCAATGTCGACTTTGGAGCCGCGTGACTCACCTGGATACGGTGGAAAGAGTTTCCACAGATCCTCTGTGCTCAGTGCTTGCGCAGACATGAGGCGGGCAAATTCATTGCCCCAATTGCCACCCAAATCCAATGCCATCATCAATGCCCAGCCGACGCTGTCAACGGCCGTCCAAGGCTTCATGGTCTTAGATGGATTGATCCCCAGAATGACAAACTCTGGCGCACGCCATTGCGCACTGGCATAACCCGCTTGAACGCCTTCTGCATAGGCTTCAAGGGCCTTCTGCGTGTTGGGCGGTAACTTGTCAAACTGTGCTTGCGCAGACTTCATGATGCCCAATGTGCGCATCAGTTTGTCTGTTTCTAAAGTAGTGGGGCCCAGCCACTCAGACAATTCGCCGTGCATTACTTGACGATTGAATGCCAATTGCCAACCTCGTTCTTGAGCGTGCACATAACCAATGGCACGCCATGCATCCATCGGTGACTTGGCATAGACGTGCGTCACATCTGAAGCGTCGCGTTTGATTTCAACACCAGATGACAGCCCAAGCAATTGCGCCTCACCTGACAAGGGTGTGATGGACTTCAATAAATAAACTTGAAAAGCACCAAAGGCTGTGAGGGTAAGCAAAACAAGGGCCAAAACGGCACGCAAGAACCACTGGCTCCAACGGATTTTTTTCTGTGACATTAAATGTGGCCCCAAACTAAAAATGCATCACGGCCGTCCGTGGCCAAATCAACTTTGGCACCGATGGGCAAAAGTACTTTGGTTGGAACATGCCCAAATGGCAGTCCAGTCAAAACAGGAATTTTGAGCTGCATTCGCAACCTGTCAATCACCGTCTTGAGTTTGAAACCCTTGTCATGAGGAATCAACTTATACGTTGTGAACTGTCCAAAGACGATGGCCTTTTGATTTTGCAAAACACCTGCATTGAACAATTGCGTCAGCATGCGTTCAATTTTGTAAGGATGCTCTCCCACATCTTCTAAAAATAAAACCCCCTTATTCACCAATGGGAAATAAGGAGTGCCCAGCAGAGAAGTGAGAACCGCTAAATTGCCGCCCCACAAAACAGCATTGTTCACCTTCACATTTTTTTGCAAAGACTCAACAGGCATGCGCCAACCTGTGCCCTCCCCTTGCTCTAAACACAAATCATCAAAGCACGCTTGCATGATGTCATCGGGTTCATTTTCAGGTCCAAAATCTTCTCCAAGCGCTGGCCCTTGCCATGTGATGCGCTGTGTTTTTGCATAGACCGCCAATTGAAAAGCGGTGAAGTCACTTAAGCCTACATATTGGGTGCCATTGTCGATTGATTTTGCAATGGCTTTGTACGGCAATTGTTTCAAGAGACGCGTCAGTCCATAACCGCCCCTGGAAATCATGGCAATGTTGGCGCCACTGGCGGCGGCACGGCCGATGGCGTTCAATCGAGTTTCATCATCCCCTGCAAACCGCATGTGACTGCTCAGTGCATCAGGGTCAACTTGGACTTCATGACCCAGTGCTTCAAGACGTTTGATGCCGCGCTTAAAAGCAGACTTGTCACGCACTGCACTGGACGGAGAAAAAATGTAGATATGGCTCATGAGGTCCTAACTTTGAAATACTTTAGGGCTGATTCAGCAATGGATTGGCCGTGCTCTTGCACAAAATGGCCGGCCTGTGGCAGCAGAATGGGTTCTGGGCAGCCTTTGATGTTTTGCTGCAGTTCACGCATGACAGGCTCTCCCAACACAGGGTCTTGAAGACCAATGGCCATCATGGTTTGGCCTTGCCACTGGTCTCGCCAATAGTGAAGGGCTTGTCTTGAAATTTCTGCGCCAGGGCTGTTTTCAAACTCAGGCACCATGGGCGGAAAAGCATGAAGCGCTGCGCGATGGCCACGGTCTTTGAAGGGGCTGTTGTAGGCTTGCGTTTCTGCTTCAGACATGTGTTTGTTGCCCCGTGCAAAGAGCTTGGCCACATCAAAGTCAGGGTTGGCTTGACACCATTCACGCCAACTTAAAAAACCTTTTGACAAGGGCTGAGTGCCTGTTGCCAATGCCGTGTTCATCACCAACAAACCTGCAAAGCGATGGGGCATGTCCATCGGCAAGGTCAAACCCAAAATGCCGCCCCAATCTTGAACCACCAGAACGATGCGTTTCAAATCCAAACGTTCTATCAAATCTAGCAAAACTTGGCGGTGGAATTCAAAGTTGTGTTGATTGGCTTTTTTAAACTTGTCACTTTTTCCAAAACCTATGAGGTCTGGCGCCACCACGCGGTGGCCATCGGCTGTGAAAGCGGGAATCATCTTTCGGTACAAATAACTCCAAGCAGGATTGCCATGCAAACACAAAAAAGTGATCTGCTGATGATTCAATGAACCTTGAACCTCATTCGAAATCTCACTTCGACCTTCATCCAAAAAGTGCAAACGCAGGCCATTCAACGATGGCAAATCTGACACATAGTGTGCTGCCCATGGGTAATCAGGAATTCCATCAAACCATTCGTCTGGTGGCCTTAAGGCATCTTCGCGCAGTGGGTTCATATTGACACGCTTTGGTTTGAAAAATTGCTGTAAAAGTTGGCGGCATTCTTGGGCCAATACGTCGCCGGCCACTTCTGTTTGGTGGTTGATGTCTTGATTGGCAAACACATCCAACACCGAGCCCGCCGCGCCTGTTCTGGGCTCTGACGCACCAAACACCAACCGAGAAATGCGCGCATTGAGAATAGCCCCTGCGCACATGGTGCAAGGCTCTAAGGTGACGTACAGCGTACAGTTTTCAAGGCGGTAATTGCCTATTGTTTTGGCAGCATCACGCAAAGCCATGATTTCCGCATGGGCAGTTGGGTCTGTGGTGCCAACCGGGCCGTTGCGACCTCTGCCTACAAGGATGCCATCTCGAACAACCACGGCACCCACTGGAACTTCACCGGCCTCCCCCGCTTCTTTGGCCAGTTCAATGGCTTTTTGCATCCACTGTAAATCAGTGTTCATGAAACCAATCCGAGTCGCCGCATCCAAAGGGCCAGCGCTTTTTCAGATTCATTGCCCGCATCATATGCAGCATGCATGGCAGCGTGCGCCTCAGGGCGATGCTGGTTGAGCTTGACCTTGGTCTGCACTTTCAATAACTTCATCTCAAAGGCCACGATGGCATTCATCATGGGATGCGTGTAGGTTTCTGGAAGGCCACGCCATTGCTGCGCATAAGCAGGCTCATGGTCGGAAATCAATTGTTTCAAGAGCGCATCTTTCGCCTCTTCGCCTTCCAAAATGCGAACTTCGGCTTTGACATGCACAGCCACATAACTCCATGTAGGCACCCTGATCAAATCAGGGTAGACGGCAGGCGACATGTAAGCCTGAGGTCCCATGAATGTCAAAAGGACTTCAGGCCGTTTGGACAAGAAACCAGCATGTGGATTGCCTTTGGCAACATGACCCAACAACATGTCTTGTTGCGGATCAGTTGCATGGGGCATCAACTTGATGGGGATGTGGCTGATAAATGGAAAACCTTCATCATCGTTCGAAACCAAACTGGCAAATGGATTTTCTAAAATGATGTTTCTGGCATGCTCAGGATGATTGAACTGTTGAGGTAAATACATAAAGTTTTGTTGACTTTCCAAGCTTAAATATAAGTCCCTGCCAAGGTCAGAACCTTGCCACCTGTGCGCATCTTAAATCTAGCGACACCGGCACTTCGAATTGTATTGACCCCGCCCAAATCCAGCGTTCTAACACCCCTTTCGCGCAGCTCTTCAATCGCGCGCCACAAAATCAAGTGGTGTGCATTCAGCTCGCGGCCTTGATCCGAGGTCCAACCCACTTGGTAGGTGGCTGCTTCGCCATGAATCAAAAACATCATGGCTGCAATGCGATCTCTGCCCAAATCGCTTCTGAGTGTCAAAATATTTTTGGCGGGTTGTTTGCGCGATTGCACATAGAGGTCAAAAAAAGGAATCGGCAATCCTTCCAGATGTTTATCAACCCTTTGCTGTTTCTCATTGTCGAGCAACCACCTGTACTGACCTTCATTGGTGCCCACACGGTGAACCGTCATGGCGCTTGACTCAGCACTCACCAAGCTGGCTCGCCAGCGTCCTTCAAGATGCGTTCGCATTTCGGAAATAGGCTGACCGATGTCAAGCATGACAGTCGACATACCCGACATGATTCTGCGCAGGGGGTGCAAGCCGTGTACTTGACCCTCTGGAACTTCTGGCGTGACAGCCATGAAGCGAATACCCTTGAGTGGCAATGATTTCTTCAATGCTTTGTAAGCGATGGATTCGGCTTCTGGTGATAAGGACTTGGACCAAATAGGGCCGCGCGTACAAAGGGCGACAGCGCCTAATTTGCCCCACTGTCTGACAATGAACTGCGCTTGAGCAATTTGTTGCCCCTGATCCAAGACCCGCGCTCTTAGCACGGGCACCCCCAACAATTTCAAACTTGAGCCATAGTCCCACCCTTGCTGCAAAGCCCCAGCCGCCGCTGTGTGAACCGCATCCCACGCTGCAAGGTCATGACCGTCCCAATGCACTATCATTGGCGAACCTTTTTGAAGATTGAAATAAAGCGCAAAAGCATGCTGAAAAAATTCCTTGAAAAACGCCAGGCCCAAACAGTCATGGGCTACAAGCTCAAAGAGCCACGCCCAACTTGGTTGGCTGGATTTTGGGCTGCCGTGTATTTTGGGTTGCCATTTTTTCTATTGACCGTCCTGCTTGATATTGCCATCGAATGGTTTTCAGGCAAGTGTTATGGATTGTGGTGCTATTTTCAATGAACTTTGTCTTTAAGCTTTGAAAATTCCATCCAGGCTGTCATCCCACCGAAAGCCAGGAAACACGTCAGCAACGCTGGCTTTTGTCAAACCCAAGCTCGCCACCAGCACTTGCGCAAAAACCCCTCTAAAGTCGTGGTGCACGGGCAAATCTCTGCCCTCATTGAGTTGATTTTGAGCCAGTCCATCCCATTTTCCATGACATTTTCCGCCCTGCACCTGGTTGCCTAATAGCCACATCACATTGCCATGACCATGGTCAGTGCCCCGCGTTCCGTTTTCAGCGCAAGTTCGGCCAAATTCACTGGCCACAATCACCACATCATTGGGCTCACTGAAAGCCGCTCTGAGTTGAATGAGTGTGTTCGCAAGATTGCTTAAATTGTTGGCCAACAAGCCTGTCACATTGCCTTGATTGATGTGGGTATCCCAGCCCCCTGAAGACAAAAATCCAAGCCGAAGCTGTCGATTTTGTTGCATCAAGCTTCCAAGGTGTTTGGCATCTAAAGCCAGACCCTGCGGAGAACCCGCACCATTGTTGGCAGCTTGTTGCTCGTTGCTTGAAGCCATGCTGGGCGCCCTGAGCATGGCCGCTGTTGACATGCGGTTAGTCGCACCCTCTAACATGGCGCTGGCCATCTTCTCATTGCCAGCATACAACTGGAGGACGGCCTCTCGCGTTTTGCTTTCTGCAAGCGTTCCTGCTCTTGTGGCTGACAAGCCGTTTCCTACCAATTGAACAGGTCTGGGACCCGACAAAATACGGGGGCTACTCTCCCCGACACCCATTGCATGAAGACCAACGCCATTGCCAACCATGCCCGAAAGTACATTGAGCCATCCAGCAGATGGCGAACTTGAACCCGGCTTACCTGTTTCCCAATGGTATTGCGCATCAAAATGAGAACGGCTGGCATCGGGTGAACCTGCACAGGGAATAGCAGCTAACACGCCTTGTTGCCAAAGAGGCAGCAAGGCCGCACAAGCAGGGTGGAGGCCAAACGTTGCGTCAAGCGCTAAGGCCGTTTTTTCAGAACCATCTGGTTTTGGTATCGCGATGTTGGGACGAATCTGCGAATACCTTTCGTCGCCATGAGGAACCAACATCGAAAGGCCGTCGTAGGCGCCGCGCAAAAATACCAGCACCATTCGACCAGAAGTTGACGGCGCATCCGCTATTGCGGAAATAGCAGGCAAAGCAAACGCCCCCATGCTGAGTGTTTGAAAAATGGCTTGGCGGCGATTAGACAACATGCGTTCTGCTTTCGCCGTCGTTACTTGAAAACCAATTCGGAACTGCCCAACACAAAGCCCATTCTTTGCAGAGGTGGCTGCTTCATAACAGCCTTGGTGGTGGTGTCGCTGAAGTAGGGATACAGATCGTTTCGCTCTGGTGCGTTGCGTGCAATGGTGAGGGCAAAGTCAATGCGCCGCGTCAAGGCCTCGGGGGTGAACCACGTATTGGCATTGAAGGCATAGCCGTCGGGTGTTTGCCAGTTTTGAATACCCTGTCCCGCAACGAAGGAGTAGCCAAAGGCTTGCAGCCACTTGTTGCGATCTTGCGCCACGTTCAGAACACGCAAACTGGCACACGCAAAATCGTAGGGCGTTCTATACAGTTTGTTTTCAGGGTCCCAAAAGGCGCTACTGCTCAGCATCACCTTCATGACTTGATAAATGTCTCCGCCTGTTGCTAAGAATGTCTTGGCCATTTGATCAACCAAAGATGGAGGTGGCAAGTCAGCGACAAAATATTCTGCGAGTCGCAGAGAAATTCGTTGCGCTGTTGCAGGATGGTTGGCTAAGAAGCGAATGGCTTGCTCGCCCTCTTTCACACCCATGAATTGCGCAGAACTTGGGATACTTTGGCCCATGATTGTTTTGTTACCTGAATCGTGCAAGCGCATGACAAACTGAAAACCATCTTGAGAACGCGGCGCAACAGTCCATCCTGTGAGCACACGGGCCAATTCACGCACGTCTTCTTGGGTATAACCGCCATGTACGCCCAATGTATGAAGTTCCATCAATTCTCGGGCGTAGTTTTCATTCAAACCGCGGGTGCTTTGCCCAGCGCGTCCTGGTTGCGGGCTGACACTGAGCCATTGGTCCAAGTAGTAAAGCATGGCGGGGTGCTTGGCGCTGGCCATTACCAAGTCTTCAAACTTACCCAAGGCATGGGCTCTGGCCACATTGATGGCATAGTGCCCTGCAAAAGGTCGCACGCTGCCCTTTTGTTGGTACACATTGAAATGGTTAAACCAGAACTCTGTCATTCGGGCCAGCAGAGGCTGTTCAACATCGTCGTTGCTGCAACTGGCCAAGCGCCAAGCTACGGCTTTGTTCACTTGAGTCCGGTTGTAAAACAAGGCCTCTGTTTGCTCTTGAAAATTGAAACGCCTTTCGTTGGCCACCAGTTCATTGAGGCGCGTTCCAGCAGGCACGGCAGCGCGTGCTTCTCGCTCATTGCGAGCACCGTCAAAGATCAATGGAAGGCTGTCGTTAATGGACGCTAAATCTGACGGAAGCTTGGGAGCCTCAAGACTGGCTTTGCGCGCAGCATCTAACTGGTGCAAAGCCCACTCTTTGGGATGAGCTTTAGACTTGATGTCGGCCATCAAGGTGGGTGTTGGGCCATAACTCAGTCGGTTCATGGCGCGCCACTCTGCCGCAGGCCCCTGAGGATCTACATTGCTGACGGGCAATGATGTTGTTCGGAGTGACTGTGGTGACTGAGCACAACCCCACAAAAACAAAAGCAAAGAAGACTCAAGGACAAGCCACAAAGGCCTGTAACGCTTGAATCTTGGTGTTTGGATCATGGTCAATATCGTAAATCAGAATCGATCTTTTCACGATTTGAGGGGCTCCAACCTGAGCAAAGCCCCTTGAGCTTCGTCAGTCAGCAAATAGACCAAACCGTCTGGCCCCACTCTCACATCGCGCAGGCGAGACCGCCCTTGAAGCAAGCGCTCTTCGCTCAAGACTTTTTCGCCGTCTAGCGTCAGACGAACCAGCATCTGCCCGCGCAATGCGCCCACCAGCAAATTGCCCTGCCATTGGGGAAACTGTGAGCCGCTTACAAAAGCCATGCCCGATGGCGCAATCGACGGCACCCACACGCGCAAGGGCTGCTCCAAGCCAGCTTTGGCCTGACCCTCACCAATTTTGGTGCCCAAGCCGTAATTGACGCCGTAGGTGATGACGGGCCAGCCGTAGTTCAATCCCGAACGCATCACGTTGACCTCATCACCACCCTGCGGCCCGTGTTCGTGCGTCCACAGTTCACCCGTTTGGGGATGCAGTGCCGCGCCCTGCATGTTGCGATTGCCCAGGGTCCATTTTTCAGCCAAGGCCCCTGCACGGTTCACAAAAGGGTTGTTGGCTGGCACCCGACCATCGTCGTGAAGGCGAATGACTGAGCCCGCGTGGTCATTCATTTTTTGGGCGCGGTCTTTGTCGCCACGGTCTCCCAAAGTCAGATAAACAAAGCCCGCTTGATCGAAAACAATGCGACCACCAAAATGAAAGCTCGAACGTGTCTTAGGCTGCATGCTGAACAACACCTGCACCTCAGTCATGCGGTGGTCTTGAAGCTTGCCTCTGGCCAAAGCAGTGCCCCAGCCGCCGGGCCCGGGTGCGTTGTAGGCCCAATAAATCCAGCCATTTTGAGCATGCTGAGGATGCAACACCACATCAAACAAGCCGCCTTGGCCTTGTGCAATCACTTCTGGCAAACCATCAATCGGCTTAGGATCCAATTTGTGATCTTGACTTACTAAACGTAAACGTCCCGCCCTTTCAGTGACAAGCATCCGACCATCAGGCAAAAAAGCAATGGACCAAGGATTTTCAAGTCCTGTCACCAAAGTGGTAACTCGGAACGCGTGTTTTTCTGAATTAACGACTGGCGCTCGTTCCTGAGCCCAACTAGAAAGACAGCATGCCATGCACATCAGCAGGACATGGATGGATCGAACAAGCTGGGCTCTCATGAGACGACTATTCCCACTCAATGGTGGCGGGTGGTTTGCTACTGACGTCATAAGTCACGCGATTGATTCCGCGCACTTCGTTAATGATACGACCCGAAACTTTCTTCAGCAAAGCATAAGGTAACTCGGCCCAATCGGCTGTCATGAAGTCAGAGGTCTGAACGGCTCGCAACGCAACCACATAATCGTAGGTGCGGCCATCGCCCATCACACCCACGCTCTTCACGGGTAAAAACACAGTGAAGGCTTGGCTGGTGAGGTCGTACCAAGACTTGCCTGTGTCGTCTGTGAAATTGCGCAACTCTTCAATGAAGATGGCATCGGCCCGGCGCAGCAAGTCTGCGTATTCTTTTTTCACCTCGCCCAAAATCCGCACGCCTAAACCTGGGCCTGGAAATGGATGGCGATAAACCATCTCGCGTGGCAAGCCAAGCGCCACACCCAGTTCACGCACTTCGTCTTTGAACAATTCGCGCAATGGCTCTAACAATTTCAAACCTAATTGTTCTGGAAGTCCGCCCACATTGTGGTGGCTTTTGATGGTCACAGCCTTTTTACTTTTGGCGCCGCCCGACTCAATGACGTCAGGGTAAATGGTGCCTTGTGCTAGAAAGCTTGCACCTTTGTGCCCGCCCGTACCCGCTTTCAATTTGGCGGCTTCGTCTTTGAACACATCGACAAACAAGCCGCCTATGATTTTGCGCTTTTGCTCGGGTTCGCTCACGCCAGCCAATTTGCCTAAGAACAAATCGCTGGCATTGACGCGTATCACGCGTGCATGCAATTTGCCTTCGAACATTTCCATGACCATGTCGCCTTCGTTCAGGCGCAACAGTCCATGGTCTACAAACACACAGGTGAGTTGATCGCCAATGGCTCGGTGAATGAGGGCTGCGGCCACGGATGAATCTACGCCACCCGACAAGCCCAAAATAACTTCTTCGTTGCCCACTTGTTCGCGGATCTTGGCAACGGCTTCTTCAATGTAATCGCCCATGATCCAGTCTGGGCTGGCTTTGCATATGTCCAACACAAAGCGGTTGAGCAAGGCTTGACCTTGAACGGTATGTGTCACTTCTGGGTGAAACTGCACCGCATAAAAACGACGCGATTCATCGGCCATGCCTGCGATCGGGCAAGCAGGCGTCGAGGCCATCACTTTGAAACCCTCGGGTAACTGCGTTACTTTGTCTCCGTGGCTCATCCAAACTTTGAGCATGCCGTGGCCATCTGCCGTAGCAAAGTCTTCAATGCCCTTGAGCAAGTCGGTGTGGCCGTGGGCGCGAACTTCTGCGTAACCAAATTCGCGTGTGGTGCCCGCCTCGACTTTGCCGCCCAATTGCTCTGCCATGGTTTGCATGCCGTAGCAGATACCCAAAACAGGAAGGCCCAATTCAAACACTGCATCGGGTGCACGATCGTCGACTTCGTAAACACTGGCGTGTGACCCTGACAAAATAATGCCTTTCAGGCTGCCATCTTTGGCGTAGTCACGCACCCAATCGCTGCTCACATCGCAAGGATGCACTTCACAAAACACATGGGCTTCACGAACTCGGCGCGCAATGAGTTGCGTCACTTGTGAGCCAAAGTCGAGGATCAGAATTTTGGAATGCTGCATGGAACGTTCAGAATCAAAAAAATAGTTTCAAACAAAGCGATGCACTGAATCAATCAGCGCGGTAGTTGGGTGCTTCTTTGGTAATTTGCACATCGTGCACGTGGCTTTCGCGAATACCGGCTGTCGTAATCTCAACAAACTCCGCTTTGTTGCGCATGTCCTCAATGGTGGGGCAACCACAGTAACCCATGCTGGCGCGCAAACCGCCTGCCATTTGGAACAGGATGGCCACTACAGAACCTTTGTAGGGCACGCGACCTTCAATGCCTTCGGGTACCAATTTGTCGGCATTCGGATTGCCAGTGCTTGATTCTTGGAAGTAACGATCGGCACTGCCCTGCTGCATAGCGCCAATGCTGCCCATACCGCGATAGCTTTTGTAGCTGCGACCTTGGAACAAAATAACTTCGCCTGGCGCTTCTTCGGTGCCCGCAAACATGCCGCCCATCATGACGGTGTTGGCACCAGCAGCAATGGCTTTGGCAATGTCACCGCTGTAGCGAATGCCGCCGTCTGCAATCAGTGGCACGCCGGTACCTTGCAGCGCTGTGGCCACATTGTCGATGGCCATCACTTGCGGTACACCGACGCCCGCCACAATTCGGGTGGTACAAATGGAACCAGGACCAATGCCCACTTTGACGGCGTCTGCACCCGCCTCGGCCAAAGCCAAAGCCGCAGCACCGGTGGCAATGTTGCCGCCAATGACTTCGATGTACGGATAGTTTTTCTTGACCCAACGCACGCGATCAAGAACGCCCTGGCTGTGACCGTGGGCCGTGTCAACCACAATGGCATCGACACCCGCTCGTGCCAAAGCTTCAACCCGCTCTTCTGTGCCCTCGCCCACGCCTACTGCTGCACCGACCAATAAACGACCCGATGCATCGCGGGCCGCTAACGGAAAATTGAGCTGTTTGGTAATGTCTTTGACGGTGATCAAACCCTTTAACTCGAACGCAGCGTTGACCACCAACAAGCGTTCCAATTTGTATTTGTTTAACAGCGCCTTAGCCTCCTCAGGCGTGGTGCCTTCGGGCACAGTGATCAAACGCTCACGGGGCGTCATGATTTCGCTCACGGGCTGGTCATAGCGCATTTCAAAACGCATGTCGCGACCGGTCACAATGCCAACCACTTTGCCGCCATCGACCACTGGAAAGCCAGAAACACCCAGCTCATCTGACAATGCCATCACTGCGCGTACTTTGGTATCGGGGGTGATGAACACGGGATCTCGCAATACGCCTGATTCGTAGCGCTTGACTTTCAAGACCTGCGCCGCTTGCTCTTGTGGTGTGAGGTTTTTGTGAACAATGCCAATGCCGCCTTCTTGGGCAATGGCGATGGCCAAGCGCGATTCTGTGACCGTGTCCATGGCTGCAGAAACCAATGGCAAATTCAGTCGAAGTTTGCGTGTGAATTGCGTGGAAAGTGACGTGTCCTTGGGCAGAACTTGAGAGTAGGCTGGCACCAACAACACATCGTCGAACGTGAGGGCTTTACCGAGCAGGCGCATAAGGGATGGCTCCAAAAAAAGGATTGTACCCTCGTCAATGCCTTGAATAGCACCCCTCAAGAAGCCTAATAGCCCGCCACAGCCCCAATTCTGCGTCTTGCAAAAAGACCCGTTCTGCCCTTGCCCTGCCCTTTAAATCTCTTTTTTCGAGCCAATTTGGGATCTACCAAAAGTGGTCGGTAAATTTCCAAACGATCCCCTGGCTTGAGGGCGGCGGTCAGTTGGACAATGCGGCCCCAAACACCCAGGCCGCGTTCATCTTCAAACGCCGTCTCAAGGGCTTTGAGATGGTCATGCAACTCAGGGCGCAATTTCAAAGACTGGACGGCGTCAAAGACAGTAGAGCCTTCAGGCAAGGTCAGGCTAAGGTCAATCAACTGTCTGGCTGAGGGACTGAAAAGGCATTGAATTTGTATCATGTGCTGCCTGAGCCGTAAACTTGTTCCGCGCGTTTGACAAAGGCATCGACCAAGCTGGCGGCTATTTTGTCAAACACGGGGCCGACCACAGCGGCCAAAGTGGCGCTTTCAAAACCATATTCAAGAGACAAGGTGACCTTGCAAGCTCGCTGGGAATTGTCACCGACGGGGTCAAAGGTCCAAGTGCCGTCTAATTTAGAAAATGGCCCCTTGACCAATTTCATTTGGACCTCGTGATTTTCAACGTGTGTATTGTGAGTGACAAACACCTGACTGAAACCGGCCAAGCCAATTCCAACCTCTGCATCCATTTCATGCTCGCTGAAATGCAGCACTTTGGAGTGACTGCACCAGGGCAGAAATTGGACATATTGGTCAACATCCGTCACTAGACGGTACATTTCCTCTGGGGTGTACCAGATGAGAACAGATTTGAGGAGTTTCTTCATACAATAAGACTTATTCTGTAGATTGTAAATTCTCAGAGGCCCCGCTTGCAAATACAACACACATAAGCACTTCGCAGACTTTCACACATGGCTACGCCACCTCCCAAAAAAAAAGGCCCTGGTAAATCTGGCCTCATTGCCGAAAACAAAAAAGCCGCCTTTGACTACTTTTTTGAGGAACGGCATGAGTGCGGCATGGTGCTTGAAGGTTGGGAAGTGAAGGCTGTCAGGGAAGGTAAGGTTCAGCTGACGGATGGGTATGTGGTCATTCGCAACAAAGAGATGTACATCATTGGTTGTCTGATCAACCCCTTGAAGACAGCCTCAACGCATGTCAACCCAGAAGCGGCCCGCACCCGCAAGCTGCTTTTGAAGCGCGAAGAAATTGACCGGCTGACCAGCAAAGTCGAACAAAAGGGGTTTACGCTGGTGCCCATCAATCTTCATTGGAAAACAGGCTTTATCAAGTGCGAAGTAGCACTTGCAAAAGGCAAGGCTGAACACGATAAACGCGACACCATCAAAGACCGCGAAGGCAAGCGCGAAGTGGAGCGGGCCATGAAAAGCCGCAACCGCTAAGCGGAGTTCAGTTCAAATGACGCAATGGATGCAACTCTGGCGTCCAAGGACTTTCGAAAAAAAGCGGCCACTCGTCTTGAACAACATCTGACAAATTCGCATGGGCCCATTTGGGATGGTGGTCTTTGTCAATGGCCAATGCGCGAATACCTTCCACTGTTTCACTCTTTTGTCGCAAGTGAAAACAATGGTGCACCATGTCGCGCTCCATGCGCAAATCGTCGGCCAAGCCCATGCTGCGGGCTTTGCGAATTTGGGCAAAGACCACATGCACCATCAAGGGCGAAGCTTTGTTGAGGCTCGCAAGTGTTTGGTCGGCCCAAGCAGAATTTTCCTGCGCCAAAGCCAGACTGATTTCCAAGGGGCTAGGCAGTGCAAAGCACTTGTCGATGGCCGCTTTGTCAGGGAACTGCGCAGGCTCAAATTTCGTGAATTGGCTTTGCACCCACCGCTCCACGGCCTCACCACTTTCAAAGGGCGTGTTGAGCAATGTCTTCCAGATGAGCGGCAACCTTTGGGCCTCGATCAGGCCATCGGCAAGCCCAGCCAAGATGGCCTGATGCCCATTGATTTTTTGCCCAGTGAGTCCTAGGTACTCACCCAAATGACCAGGACATCTGCTTAGAAAATAACCACCCCCCACATCTGGAAACAAACCAATGTGCGTTTCAGGCATGGCCATCTGTGTTCTGTCTGTCACGATGCGAACACTGGCGCCCTGACTGATGCCCATGCCACCACCCATCACAACACCATCCATAAAAGCAATGTAGGGTTTGGAGTAGGTGTGAATCAAATGGTTCAAAGCATATTCTTCTGTGAAGAAGTCACCCAAACTTTCATCACCAGACAGCGCTGCTTGGTGAAAAAACCGAATGTCGCCGCCAGCGCAAAAATGTCCAAAGGGTTCTTCTTTGCCTCGACCTCGAACCAGCACGGCCAAGACTTGGGGGTTGTTTTGAAACTCAATCAAGGCCTTGGTGAACATACGCACCATGTCCAGTGACAACGCATTCAAGGCCTTGGCGCGATTCAATGTAATGCACCCCACCCTGCCCTCAACTTCATGCACGACAAAGGCTTCGGAATTCGTTGATGAACTGTTCATGATCACTTCAGACATTGCGTTGTCTCCATCCAAACCATTCATTTCCAAACAAGGCAGCGATGACCAAACTGCCCCCCACCAACACACTGAGCTGTGGCTCTTCATTGGCACCCCACCAAGCCAGAGCAATGCCAAAAATAACTTCCAGCAACGCCAACAAAGAAACCTCGGGCGCCTTCAAGACTCTGGCACAAATGACTGACAGTGTGCACGGAATGGCCAATTGGAAAATGCCTAGCATGGCCAGTAGCCCAATGTCATGGGGGCTGGCTTGCATGGGCCAAGCCATTGGCAGGGTAAGTAGGCTGGAGATTATCGCGCCCAGCAATACAGAGGGAACCAAATCAATCGACACGCCAGATTTTTGACTCATGTGAGTCAAATTCCATTGTGTCGCACCAGCCAAGGGAACGCACAGTGCAATGCTGACGCCCAAGAGAAAATTGGGATCACCCAATTGCAATTGACTTACAAACATCATGGCAATGCCAACGCCTGCTATGGCAATGGCTGTCCAAGTCCGAAGCGGCAAGCGTTGAGACGTAAAAATCCAAGCCCCCAGGGCCGTGAGCAAGGGGCCACAAGCCAATGTAATCAAGACATTGGCAACGGCAGTGAGAGTGATAGCCATCATGAAAGCTGTGAACATGATGCTCCAGCAAACACCCGACAACCAAAAATAGCGGCTTCTCCAAGGCAGTCGTTTCCAGACCCCTAAACCTTGCCAAGCCGTCAAAATGATCACAAGCCCAAACACAGTGAAAGCGCTTCGCCAGAAGGTCACTTCAAAGCCCCTTGCCTGTTCAAGGTGCCTTGAAACTACGCCTGCAATGGACCACAAAGCGGTCACCAGCACCATCAAGGCGACTGCATAACCATGTTTAAGCTTGATCACTTTGGGTGCCAGTTAGGCTAATCGACATGATCGCGAATTAAGCGCGACCCGCTTTCTTACGCTCGTGCTCTTTCAAAAAGCGCTTGCGCAGACGAACACTCTTAGGCGTAATTTCTACCAACTCGTCGTCGTCAATGAACTCCACACCGTATTCCAGTGTGAGGTCAATCGGTGGTGTGATTTTGATGGCGTCCTCTTTGCCAGAGACACGGAAGTTGGTGAGCTGCTTTGTGCGAGTGGCATTCACGACCAAGTCATTGTCACGGCTGTGGATGCCGACAATCATGCCTTCGTACACCGGGTCATTGGCTTTCACAAACATGCGGCCACGATCGTCCAATTTGCCCAATGCGTAAGTAAAGATTTCACCGTCGTCCATGGAAATCAGTACGCCGTTTTTGCGGCCACCAATTTCACCTTTGTGCGCTTCATAGCTGTCAAAGATGTTGGAAATCAAACCAGAGCCCCGCGTCAAGTTCAAGAACTCGTTGGTGAAACCAATTAAGCCTCGGGCAGGAATGCGATATTCCAAACGGCCACGGCCGC
>Ga0214921_10003784_pt1 | contig 22891 bp, 19 predicted proteins | sample LL1505_MetaG_FD_177992 | JGI IMG/M metagenome (GOLD analysis project Ga0214921, IMG submission 177992) | Freshwater microbial communities from Lake Lanier, Atlanta, Georgia, United States - LL-1505 | ecosystem: Environmental > Aquatic > Freshwater > Lake | place: USA: Georgia | collected... | reverse complement strand
TCGTCTTCGTCGTCTTCGTCGTCTTCGTCGTCTTCATCATCTTCGTCATCATCTTCGTCATCATCTTCGTCATCATCTTCGTGATCTTCATGTTTCTCTTGTAAATTCATTTCGTCAATATAATTATTAGATACAGTATTCATGTTTGGCATAAACATTGACGGAAATGTAGCAAAGTTAGTATGTGATTGCATTTGATTTGTTAACATATAATTAATATTGGTTTTCGCTAGACCAAGTTCTTTGACCACATTTTGAACGATATCAAACATAGTATCACATTTTTGTTCTAGAGTTGTTATACGCTGTTTGAAATGGTATACTAATAATAAAACTAATCCAAAAGTTATTCCTAAACTTAAGAAAAAGAATGTCTCTATAAATTGAAATGGCGCCATTTATCTATTTTATTATGTTCTTATAAAAAAAACATTTATTACGAACGAATAACAGAAAAGTATCTTGTATTTATATATAACGTTAAAAATGGATAATAATCAAATTAGATATGAACCGTTATCACGACCATCACCTGTAATTTTTAATGAAAATAATCAATCGCCGCTTATTTCAAACAATAAAATAATAATTATTTTAAGTGTTTTATTGATTTTGTCTTTTTTAGGAATAAATATATTGGATGTAATAAGCAATATAATAAAAGCAATTATCGCTATTTTAGGTCCACCAGTAGGTCAACTTTTAGCAGTATTTGGATATACCTCTGGAACGTTAATAAACAAGGGAGCTGATGTTGTATCAGATACAGCAAAAGTTGGAATAGATATTGCAGAAGGAACCGTACAAAATATTGGTAATTTATTAATATCAGCCAGTTCTGGAAACGTGCCAACCAATTTAACACAAATTAATCCACTTGATATTAAATTAAATCAAGATAAGCAAATATCAACACCAAAACAACCAGTCGAAGATACCGCAGAAAACCCTATACAAAAACCAATTTCATCAAGTAAATCCGGTTGGTGTCTAATTGGAGAATACGAAAACCGTAGAGGATGCATTGAAGTCGGAGAACAAGATAAATGTTTATCTGGACAAATTTTCCCTAATCAAAAAATGTGTTTGAACCCAACTATGACTGCTAATCTCAATCCTAAATAACCGTTTTATTATATAACTAACTGTGTAAATATATAATAAAATTACGTTGATTTCGCATAAAACCCAATTAATGGTTCGGGTGTAGGAACTATATTTGTAAAATTGCATCTTATCGTAGAATATGGATAATTATTGGATGACAAATTCATTTGAACCCCAGCTTTAATATTTAATGGACTTCCAAATAAAAGAGTATTCGCAATACTAAAAACTATTTTTATATCGTATAATAAACCAGGTTGTGTAGAAAGAGCAATATTAGACATTTTTAAATTTCCGATATATTGTACGCCTTGAAATGTAGTATCGCCAATTATATTACCAGAATTATCTTTTGGAAAATTAGTATAAAAGTTAACAGACCTATTTGTAATCGATGTAGTTGTATTTATATTGGTAGTTGTAATTAAATTATTATTATTATAAATACTTACATTAAAAGTATCTATATTAAAAATACCTGATGCGTCTGTATTATTGTTAGCTTGACCAGAAACATAAAATCCTATAGGAGTATTAATCTCAAAAGTAGTAAAAATATAATCTGTATTAAAAATTGCTAACGAACATAGTGTAGTCTGAATACCGTCTAATGCTAATATATTATTACTAGTATAACTATTCCAATAGGTTGGTGTTTCTTGATTTATTATACCAAATATGTTTTCTCCTTCTGTATAATTATAAAGAGGAACATCTGGATTATATTGCAGAGTAATAATCGGACCAGGAACATCACTGGATGAAGATAGTGTTGGTAAATATTTATCTTGAGGACAAGAAGCTACTGTATTATATACCGTATAATCAATTATTTGACCAGATGAATCTCGAACTACGGTTGTTTGTGTATTTCGCTGAAAAGAACCTTTCACTAAATTAGACCATTGTTGTGCTTTTGTAATCTTTCCTTTTTGTGTTGAATTTTTATTATATTGTAATATTTCAGCTTTACGACGCATATCTAATTCAGCTTGGGTATTGGCCGGATAAGGTGAAATTGGATTAAATCGTATTGGAGGTGGTAGTAATAAACGCAATTGATTTCGTTGATTAATTATATCACATACTAGTTGCTCATTTAAATCGGGAGTTGTCATAATATGGTATATATAAATTATATCATATTATACTAGGAAAAATTATATATTATTGGAGTACCAAGAACTAGATAAATAATTATATACTGATGTATTTGAAACAGCGGAATTTGATACTAAACTAGGTCCAGAATATACGATTGTATTAATTTCAAAAATATTCAAACTCCTATTGAAATATCTTAGGTCGGATAAACTTCCAACAAATCCACCATTTCCACATACATATACATCATCATAGTTTTGTTTAGGACTATTGGCGAATGTTAAACGTTTAACTATAGCTCCATTCATATAGACATCCATAATTTTGTTTTCTAATCGAATCATTATATTAAACCATTGATTAATTGGAATACTTGTAATATCAACATACTCATTGGTCGCATTATTTGTTGCACTTACTGTACTCATATATGATCTTAATTTGTATTCTTTGTTTTCATCATCATAATGTAAATATAATCCAGGGGAATTGTGTATTTGCATAATACCATTTGTAGCATAGTTTCCATTGCCTCCTTTGCTAAATATATGTTTAAATGTAGTTGGCTGAATTAAATTATCTGGACCAATATTTAACCATAAAGACCATGTAAATTCCATGCCAGTACTTTCATTATTTGAACGGTATAAAGTAATTGCTCCAGGTTTCTTTGGATCTTGGGAAACGATGACACTTTTATTTCCAGGAATTAAACCTTTCACAACGTATGGATTCAATTGTGGTCTCAAGAAATAGTTTATCAAATATGTGCCTAATTTAAATAATAACATAAATATGATTAATATTAAAACTAAAAAGGCAAATTTTGCAATAATACTATTTGATTGAAGAAATTCGCTACTTTGTTGTGATATACTTTTTGATGAAAAATCTTGCAAAGAACTATTTATATTATTTCGTAATCCATTTAATGCATTTGTAGTTCCTGCCGCTGCATCAGATACACTATTTTTAATGTTTGTTAAAATATCATTATTTGCTAATTGTTGTCCAATTGGCTGATTCATATTCATTTTACTTATATATAATTATATATGATAAATAAATTATAATTATATGTAATTTCAGTTTATATTTTTTTCCACGAACACACATTATTTTTATTCGATTTAGATATATATCCATCAATATATCCATCATTGCCTTTCATTTTTTTATTATAACTATCAATAAATGGCATAATAATAAATATAAATAAATATAAATAAATATAATTTACCCTAAATTCGATTTCTGCTAAATTAATATAACGTTAATTTGCTTGTAATTACATTATCTTTTAATACAGACAATGCGACATTATAATTTGAATCACTTCCTGCTAAACGTGAGCCAGAACCAGCCATGTATGCGTTCCATACAGATTGAGGAGCTAATGGATCAGTCCAACGTTGAAATTGAGCAATATATGCGTCAAATCCTAATCCAAACTGAATATTACTATTGATATTTGGTGAGACTTGTTGTTTTAGCTTAACAGATTTAATTAATTTTCCATCTAAATAACAATCTGCAACCGTGTTGTCAATACTTATTGTAAGATACACCCATTTCTGTAATGGGAAATTATTGGTTATTGCGATTTTAGTAGCATTTCCATTTGATGGAGCTAATGTTTCCTCACTTGAAACGACCATTGAACCATTAACTTTGGATATTCCTCTAGTATCCGGATTTAATACCGCATATAAAGTGCTTGTAGATTGATCTAAATACACTGCAATATCTTTGTCTCTGCTAAATATTACAGATTTTGAAGTTGATGCATTCAATGTATTAACATAAATCCATACTCCGTAAGCATATCTGGTTGCATTTGGTTTTTGTAAATTTGTAGCTATCACATCCGGTACTGGTTTAGCAGTATCTGCTAAACTAGTTTGTTGCATTAAAGTAGTCTTCGAGAAATAACTTTTAAAAGCTACATAAAATAAAATGACAATGATAATCACTGATAATGCGACAATAATATAATTCATAACTTTCTATATTTAACGTTTATATAATAATTCTATAAAATTAATAATTCATTGGTGGATTTTTATTCATCAGTAAATTGTATTTCGATGAAATTTGAAACTGCGTTAGGGGTGTAGAATAATATTCAACATTACAAATAGCTCCATTTATTCCATTTTCATCACCTACTGTTACTAAATCGGTAGGGGTGTAAATAGGATGATTAACTCCGTTAAAATATAAAGTTCTTTCTAAAGTTCCATTAATAAATACATCAACCGAACCATTATTATAATTAAATACAACATGATTCCATTTTTGTTTAGGTATTTCAAATTTATATGCATTAGCCGCATTCACTGATATAGTTATGTATTCCATATCATTTCTCGTAGATTCATCATTATCATTGCTAATGTATGAAATCTTTGGATGGGATGTACCGTAATTAAAAATATTTCTTTCTTGAACAACTGGACTATGTTGATTTATATAGATCCACATAGAAAATGTGTGATTTTTTCGAATATCACTATCCAGCATTGCATCAGTTGATTGTTCTGATATATTTGAAGATCCACCAAACTCGTTCCGATTTATTGGTTCTAAATCATTTGTTTTTGCAATATCCTTTTTTGCGTTTAAAAATAAACTTTCTGTTAATAATGGTTTACTAGCTACTCCTTGTAATATTTTTGCAGTAAACAAATACGGAATATACACATAGAGTAGTATAAATATTATTTCAATAATAAATAAAACAAATGTTATATTTGGTGTAATATTTAATTGTTCTTTAATGTATTCTATAAAATCTGTTATTAAACAAGGAATCAAGAAAATTAAATTAACAATTAGACCCGGGAATCCAGTTAAACTTCTTATTTTTTTTTCAAATATAGTGAATACAATAGCAAGACCCACAAAAATAATGCTAAAAATAATAATTTGTATTATGATATTGAAAAATGTACCGTATCTATTTGCAAAACTTAAAATGGTGTTAAAATAATAACAAAAAATAAAAACAATTCCAACTATCGATAGTCCAGCAATAAGATTAAATATTTTTATTTTTCTGTTAAAAATGAAAAACGATGCGACGATTAATAATATCAATGGTATAAATGTAGTGAATGTGTAAATATATTTTTCAGAACTTAATATATTCGTATCAGTGGATACATAATATAAAGAAATCGCAGTTAATAATACGAAAAATGAAATTAAACCATATATAATTGCACATTGTTTTAAATCTGGGTTTATTGGGGTTTCACCTGAAACATATGACACAATTGAATCTTTAATTTCGAGTATTTTTTCGAATATAGTTTTTGGCGACGTCTTTGACGACATTATATTTTATTTTATAATATAAAAATATATAATAGAATCATATAATAATCTTTATAAATTTTCTATAGCTGTTTTTTTTCCATGACAATCTCTACATAATGCGACTAAATTATCTACATGATTACTTCCGCCGTGTTCTAAACGAACAGTATGATCGACTTCAAACCACGCGGGTAGCTGTTTTTTACAATCCCCACAATGCCAATTTTGTCTAGCAGCTACAAACTTTTTCTTTGTTTCGCTTACTGAACGTTTTGTTGAATTTGCACCTGATTTCATAAGACGAGATTGATATTGCGATTGCACTTCTGGACGTGTTCCTGGAACAACCCCACCCCCCATATGTCTTCCAAATTCTTGACGTGTAGTGAAATCTAATATTGGAGAAATAAAACTACTCGTAGCTTTATCAACTGGTAAATATTTTAAGTATTCATTTGACGATATTAACATTTCTTTGGCCCGTGTTGGATTTTTACGCATTAACCAACATAGTGCATATCCTAAAAATGCTACACCTATCATTTGATAATATTTTTTCCAAGATAATGCAAGTTTTAAGTATTTACCATCTGTGTATATATTTGCAATAACTAATGCTGTAATTATTAATATCCAAAGTTCTAATCTCATTATGAATGATATAATTTATAATAATTGTAGATATTTACCTATCCGAATATATGTATATTAAAAATAAAAAGATCAAAGTTAATGTAATATAAATATGATATTTTTTTACATGTAATCTTTCACTTAATAGTACTGGTTTTGGCTTGTATTTCGCTTTATACCGATCGTTTGCTTCAAATAACGAGATTTCTTCTTTTCCCAGTATAACATTTATTTTGTTATGTATAAAATGTACCCAACGAATGAAAGAATCGCGATTATCTAAATAAGGACTTACTGGATATTTATCTAATAATTTACTAAATTCATTTCCAATTTCAGGGGTTGGTATAAAAAGAGGCATATTTTGTATCAAATCGTAATATTTTCGTTTTGTTATGGTGTTTGGTGTATCTGGGTAAGAGTAAGCTATAGTATGTAAGAAAAACCAATAATGAGGACCCCATACATCTGCATTAAAATTTCGCATTGTATTCATCAATAAAACTATATAGAAGTTTGTTATTATTTATTTATAGTTTATTCGTAATATGGAAAAAAATTATTGTAATAATTGTGGAAAACCTGGACATTTATTTAGTACGTGTAAGATGCCCATAACCAGTATTGGTATTATAGCATTTCGTGTAGTATGTAATGATAATAAAGAACGTAAAATACAATATTTGATGATAAGACGTAAAGAGAGTTTAGGATATATCGATTTTATGCGAGGTAAATACTATGTTCAAAATAAAAATTTTATAATGAATATGCTAAAACAGATGACACATGAAGAAAAACATAAATTAAAAACTGAAAGTTTTCAAACATTGTGGAAAGAGATATGGGGAAATGGCGTGGGTGGAATGTATAAAGGTGAAGAAGTTATATCTAAAGATAAATTCACGGCTCTCCAAAATGGAGTATCAAATAAACACGATTACTATACATTGTCATCGTTAATTGACGAATCATTACAATATGATACATGGAATGAGCCTGAATGGGGATTCCCAAAAGGTCGTCGAAATAATCAAGAAAAAGATTATAATTGTGCAGTTCGCGAATTTTGCGAAGAGACAGGTTATGTTTTTAATCATTTAAATAATATACAAAATATTTTACCGTTTGAAGAAAATTTTACGGGGTCTAACTATAAATCATATAAGCATAAATATTTCTTAATGTATATGCAGTATAAAGATACAATGGATGTATCTAATTTTCAAAAATCAGAAGTAAGTAAAATGGAATGGAAAACATTAGATGAATGCATTCAATGTATTCGTCCGTATAATTTAGAAAAAATAAAGCTCATTTCAAATATAGATAAATGTTTATCTAGAAATTTTATTTCTTATTGTTGATTTTTATATTTTGTTTTCTATATTTATTGTATAGTTATATCAATACAATAAATAATGTCAATTAATGAAAATAATAAAACAAAGAAGCGAGCAAAGGGACCTAAATATCACAAATGGAATCCTAATAAAAATGCATATTTTTTGTTGAAACCATATCAACTATTAAAAGATCCGGATGTTGAAAATGGGCGATTAATGCCTTTGGGTATGCGAGAATTACTTACAGATGAACAATTTAAAGAATATGCAGAATATGCTCCTATTAAAATAGTTGACGATAAACATAAAGAAAAGAAAAATATTACTAAAAAAATAAAATTAATTAAACCAATTGAAGAGATTGTACCAACAGTACAGCAACCTATAGTTAAAGTATTGAAACGTAAACCGAAATTAGTAATTATAGATAATCTACCAGAACAAGAAAAACTGGAAGAAAAAGAAATCCCAGTAGTAGAAAAAGAAATCCCAGTAGTAGAAGAAGAAATCCCAGTAGTAGAAGAAGAAATCCAGGACAAATCTCCAGATGAAAACCAAGTAGATACAGACAACGATAATTATGAATTTTTATATCCAGAATTAGATGATCCAGAATTCAATATTAAAATTGCAAAAAGAAAAGAGTTTTATGATACTCAATACGACGGTAATATATATGATATCAAGAAACAAGCCGATATTTTATGTAATGCTGATTTTGAACTAATGCCTCACCAATTATTTGTAAAAAATTTCTTATCATTTCAAACACCATATAATAGTTTATTGTTATATCATGGATTAGGAACTGGTAAAACATGCACCGCAATTGGTGTAGCCGAAGAAATGCGCAATTACATGAAACAAGTTGGTATGCGAAAATCTATTATGATAATCGCATCTCCTAACGTTCAAGATAATTTTAGATTACAATTATTTGATGAAAGAAAACTCAAATTAGAAAACGGAGTATGGAATATACAATCTTGTGTTGGTACTGCATTATTGAATGAGATAAATCCAACTGCTATAAAAGATATACCAAAAGAAAAAATAATAAGCCAAATTAAAACACTTATAAAAACATATTACGTTTTTATGGGATATACAAAATTTGCGAATTATATAAGTTATTCGATAGAAGTGAAAGGTATCGGATATTCAAAAGAAGAACGAAATAAAATGAAAATACAAAAAATAAAAAATGTTTTCAATAACCGTCTTATTATTATTGATGAAGTTCATAATATACGGATAACAAAAGAAAATAAAAACAGAAAATCAGCTGAATTATTAATGGACGTAGCAAAATATAGTGAAAATATGCGTTTGTTATTATTATCAGCTACACCAATGTATAACTCCTATGAAGAAATTATATGGTTAACAAACTTGATGAACTTAAATGATAAACGTAGCGTTATAAAAATATCTGATATATTTGATAAAAATGGTAATTTTAAAGAAGATGGTGAAGAAACCGGTAAAGAACTATTACGACGCAAATTGACTGGATATGTATCCTATATTCGCGGAGAAAATCCATATACTTTCCCCTATAGAGTTTATCCTCAGCTTCCAATTGATTTTGTATATCCATCAATTCAAATGAATAGAAAACCGATTGAAGAAGATAAACAATTAAAACACGTTCCTGTATATTTAAATTCAATTAGTGAATATCAACGCATAGGATATGAATTTATTATTAACAATATGCGAAAACGTTCATATGATACGTTTAATAAATTTGGTACAGAACGAGATATGCCTGCATTTGAAGAAATGGATTCATTTGGTTATACTTTATTGCAAACGCCAATCGAATCATTAAATATTGTTTATCCAAACGAAGATTTTTTGCCAAATCCAACTTATGAAATAGAACAAGAAGATGAAATAATATCAAATATGACAGGGATCATAGGATTATCCAGAATAATGTCTTACAAAGAAGAAAATAAATCAGACAATCCACAACGATATAATTTCCAATACAGAGATGAAATCCAAAAAAAATATGGTCGTATATTTAGTCCAGAAGAATTACCAAAATATAGTGCAAAAATAGCAAATATATGTGGTATAATTCGTCAATCCGAGGGTATTATATTAATATATTCTCAATATATCGACGGAGGCCTTGTTCCAGTCGCATTAGCATTAGAAGAAATGGGATTCACGCGGTTTGGAACAGAAAAATATACAAAACCACTATTAAAAAATCCAACTGAACCAATTGATTCTATTACCATGCGACCTAAAACAGAAACTATTGGTGAGTTTAATCAAGCAAGATACGTAATGATTACCGGAGATAAAACATTCTCGCCAAATAATGACGCAGATATAAAATATATTAACAATATTGAAAACAGAAACGGTGAAAAAGTGAAAGTTGTATTAATTTCAAAGGCAGCAGGTGAAGGTGTAGATTTGAAAAATATAAGACAAATACATGTATTAGAACCATGGTATAATATGAATCGTATTGAACAAATTATAGGTAGAGGTGTAAGAAATCTAAGTCATTGTGGATTGCCTTTTGAAAAACGCAATGTAGAAATATTTTTACACGCAACACGTTTAGATACTAACGAAGAGGCTGCTGACTTATATGTATATAGATTAGCTGAACAAAAATCGATTAAAATTGGTAAGGTATCGAGGGTTTTAAAAGAAACTGCTGTAGATTGTATATTAAATATTGGTCAAACTAACTTCACAAATGATAAATTATTATCTGTAATGGAGAACCAGAATATTGTATTACAATTATCCAGTGGAAAAACAATCGATTTTAAAATCGGAGATAGACCTTATAGTGATATATGCGATTATATGGAAAATTGTAATTTTCAATGTTCTCCAATGAAAAATATAGAAGACATAGATATAACATACGCTACATACAACAATGATTTTGTTAAAATGAATAATGATAGAATAATACAACGTATTCGTGATTTATTTAAAGACATACCTGGACGTGGTCGTTTTTTTTATAAACGCGATGAACTTATAAATTCAATTAATGTGATAAAAAAATACCCATTAGAACAAATTTATTATGCATTAACATATTTAATAGAGAATAAGAGTGAATATTTGATTGATAAATATGGAAGATTAGGTAATTTAATAAATAAAGACGAATATTATATTTTCCAACCACTTGAAATTACTGATGAAGATGCATCATTGTATGATAGAATGCGTCCAGTTGATGTTAAACATCAATATGTTCATATAGAATTACCAAAAACTCAAGATAATAAAGTGGATAATAAAGAACCACATGATACTGTAAAAAATATTGAAAATTTTGATACAATAATGGTGAAATTGGATAATAATTTTAATACGGCTATTAATCCTCAAACAATTACAACTGGTGAAAAAGATTGGTATAAGAATTTTTCGGTAATTTCATTACATTTAGAGGACGACGTACATAATATAAACAAGGATAAACAAATAGAACATCTAGTTTATCATATGATTGATGAAGTACCATTTAATGAAAAAATAACTATACTCGAAAAAATTTCTAGTAATGGATGGAGTCCTAAGAGTAAATTAGAAGTTCTCATTAAAGAATATTTTGATGATAAAATAATTACAGCAAATAATGGTGATATAGGCATTCCATTAAGTTCTGATCATAAAACAACAAAGATATATGTACAAGACGTACAAGATGGAGATAAAAATAAATGGAAAGAAGCCGAATATATTGCATCTAAAAATATAATTACTTCAACTAATTACATAAAGAAGAATATTTTTAACAAAAACACATTAAATGATATAATTGGATTTATGGAATGGACGGAGAACCAACAAGAATATGTATTTAAAATTAGAGATTTATCTGATTCTGTAAATAAAAAAGGCGCTCGTGTAAATCAAGCTCAAATTAAAGATATTATTACAAAGTTAAATGCAATTTTGGGTAAAAAAATGTATGATATGGATAATATAAAAGACTACATTGGAGAAGGAAAACATAAGTTAGTAGTTTTAATTGAGATAATTATACGTGAAATGCAATCCAAAAAACAAGACAATAAAACGTGGTTTTTATCAAACGAACAAATGATTATTAATGAGATTTCAAAATATACGCGTTAGAAAAATTGAAGTTTTAAAATATTTGTTTATTCTATAATATAAAAATTTATTCTATTATATTATAGAAGATGACAGAGAAAAAAACTATATACGGTGTTTATATTAAATCACTTTTAACGAAAAAAGTAATCGTTAATATAAATGAAATTGGTAAAAATATAAAACAAGTATTAGAAAACAAAATTACAACCGTATTAGAAGGAAAATGTATTGCCGAAGGTTTTATTAAACCAAATTCCGTTAAAATAATAAGTTATTCTTCTGGTAATGTTAATGGCGAGAATATTGAATATATAGTTGTCTTTGATTGTATGGTTTGTCATCCGGTTGAAGGTATGTTAATTGAATGTACAAGTAAAACAATTACAAAGGCAGGCATTCATGCACAAGTAATTGATACAAATAATGTAATACCATTAACTGTGTTTATTGCAAGAGACCATCATAATACAGATAGTTATTTTAATTCAATTAAAGAGAATATGAAAATTACAGTTAAGGTTATTGGAATACGTTATGAATTAAACGACCCTTTTATATGCGCAATCGGTAAATTAGTTAAAGAACAAATTGAATCAAAAATGCCAATAAAGAAACCTCGACTAAAAATAGTATCTGGGGGTGATGATGATTCTTATGATTCTGATTATCATGTAAATAACATTGAAGACGATGTTCAAGAATAGAAATAAATTGATTGAATAAAATAATATAGAATTTAAATTATTATTTTATGTAATATACTTTAATTATGAGTAATGCAGTTGATATTAAACAATTAGAACATATAAAAAATAAAATAGAAGGAATGACAAAAAATCATCAGTTAGAAATTTTAAACATTTTAAGGAAAAATCCAACAGTTAAATTAAATGAAAATAAGAGTGGAGTCTATATTAATCTTTCGTTTTTACCAAAAGATACTATGGATGAATTGTTATATTATATGAATTATATACATGATCAAGAAAATTCATTGGAAAGATTAGAATTGCAAAAAACCGCATTTAAAAATGATTTTTTTAATAATGAATAATGTAATAGTATTCTATATAGATATAATACACTTATATAATACATCTATATAATATGTGTGATTTTTCAATAATTGCTGCTATATCAAAAAGAGATAATGGTATTGGAAAAAACGGCGAATTACCTTGGCACATTCCAGAAGATTTGCATTTTTTCCAAAAAATCACAAAAACTACAAGCGATCCAAACAAGCGAAATGCAATTATTATGGGTAGAAATACATTTCATAGTATAGGACGCCCACTAACCGGTAGATTAAACATATGTATATCTACCAGTTATACTATGGATAATAACAGTTATAATATTATTTTTTTTCCTTCACTTCATTCTGCTTTAGATAATATATCGCGTCGAAAAGATATTGAAAATGTATTTGTTATAGGCGGTGAGATATTATACACTGAGGCAATTCAACATAGTAATTGTAAGGAGTTATTTATTAACGAAATAACCGATAACAGTATAATAGATTGTGATCGTTTTTTTCCGAAAATCGATTTACAAGTATTTGAATTGGTAGAATCATTTAATTTATGTTGCGGCGTTAATAGTCTGCGATATATCCGTTGTAGTAAATAATAATATAATAAAACATAAAGACAATATGGTATATTATATGTATCGTTAATATAAAAATGGCACTTTATCAAAAAATATTCATGCATAATATATTTAATCGACCAGAAGACAGTTGTTTGTTATTAGAAAAATATATGTATACGAATCGTTTCATATCAGAGTTTATGAAAAAAGAAGAATGCATATATCAAGTGAAAAATGATTTTGAAAATGCAAAAGAAACAGTTGATGTAGAAGCAAAACCATTGCCTGCAATAATAAATGAAAATAAAAATTTACCCAATAATCATTTACACAATAACCAAAGATTGGAGTCTATTATTTTTCCCGAGAAAATGGATAATTTATTTTGGTCAATATTTATTTCTATTTGTGGTTATACTGAATATGAAACAATTGGACGGTGTTATAGTAATCGAGAAATAATTGAAAAACAAAATATAATGGAATTTATCAAAAAAAATCCAAATAGTTTGAAAAAAATGAATAAAAAAATCACAAAAGCAATGACACAAGAAATCATGTCAGATATAATGTCTAATAAAAAAACTACATTAGATGTATTACCTGCATTTGCATTGTTTTATAAAAAAAACATTATTATTTTGAATGAAAAAAATAAAAATATTTATTTGAAAATTAACCTTGTAGAAGATATAAAAGAATATATATTATTAATAAAAAATAAAAAAGGATTTTTTGGCGTGGATACTGATATTACTACAGAAAAAATACAAAATATATTTGATACAAAATTCTGTTTAGATGATTATAATAAACCATTAAAGAGTATATCAAATTATAAATCAGATGAATTAAATTCCATTGGAGGAATGATGGGGCTTAATATTACTGGTAAAATAAAAAAACAAGAATTATACAATGAAATATGTAAAGTTATATGTTGGGAATAAAATTGAATCTTTCAAAGTAAAATAATATATGAAATAACTATATATTATTTTATAATGGAAAAAAAAGACGAAAATACTTCAAATATAGATACCAAACCTAAAAAATCTGCGAAAGAGCAATTAAATGATTTAATTATAAGTTATTTAGCAAGCAATCCTATGTCGCGAAATGATGGTAAAGTGAATGAAGTTGAAATTCGTTTTGGATCGAATACGCGTAAATATAAACCAATTACAAAAATAGATTATGATAATGTTGTTAAGAATTTATTTGCCGCTGGTTTTAAGATTGAGAATCCAGATGGTTTTCATAGTTTAAGAATTTCCCACGAATATATCCATGAAAAAACGGGCAATTATAAAATGTCAAATATTCGTGCAGAGGTTAATGGCGTTGATATGATTCAAGAATATTGTAATACAAATAGTTTACAAAAAATATTAGATATGCCATCTACAACTTATGATAAATTACAATTTACAGAAAAAACGCGCCCAAAAAATGAAGCAGGTGAATTTATAAATGCAGCCGATTTTGATGACTTTAATCTTCGCGTAGATTATAAATTAGAACAAACATATACTGCACGTACCAATTTTATTAGTAGAATTATTCAAAAATGGGCTGATTCGAAAAAAACATTTCGTCATATGAATCGCGTACGTTTCTATCACGATGACTTGCCCATATTTGCAGATTTAAGTATTGTAAGGAGTTCAAAAACATCCAATAAGGTGCCTATGAAGTTTTATACAATTCAAGAAGCTGGTGTATTTAATGGCATAGAGACATATGAGATTGAAATGGAAATAGATAACTCAAAGATTGGTGTAGGAACTAACTACAATAATGTCAATTCAATTGTCGATATGATACGAAAAGTAATTCGAATTGTATTGGGTGGATTACAACGAACAAATTATCCGATTTCTTACAAAGAAAAAGAAGTAATTCAACATGAATATATGCGTCTCTTACATGGTGAAGAATATCAACCGTCACGGATTTTGCCTCGTGATTTTATTGGTCCTTCTTCTTACACCCTACAAATTGAAAATATTATGGAAGAAAACGAATACTCCAATGTTCCAAACATTCGTAAAAATTATACCGTAACTGACAAAGCAGACGGAGAACGTTCTTTATTATATATATCAAATGATGGAAAAATTTATATGATTGATACAAACATGAATGTTGTTTTCACAGGTTCTCAAACAAAAAATGAAAAACTATTTGATAGTTTATTGGATGGAGAACATATACGACACGACAAATTCAATAAACCAATTAATTTGTATGCAGCTTTTGACATTTATTATATAAATAAAAAGAGTACAAGAGAATATGCTTTTTGTCCTATTATAGAATCTACGGAGTCATCCAATGTAGAAAAAAAAGAAGATGCTAAAAAAGAAAAACCCAAATTTAGAATATCATTACTTACGCAATTCATAAATTTCTTAAAACCTGTATCCATTTTAGAAAATTCAGAAAAATGTCAATTTCATATAAAATACAAAACATTTTACAATGTAAGTAATGAAAATACTACTATATTTGAATGTTGTTCTCGCATATTATCTGGCATTAATGACGGAGTTTATGAATATAATACAGATGGTCTAATATTCACACCGTCAAATACCGGTGTAGCAAGTAATACTGTAGGAGTAGCTGGACCACTGTCAAAGACAACGTGGGAAGAGTCATTTAAATGGAAACCAGCAGATTTCAACACAATTGATTTCTTAGTAAGTGTTAAAAAAGATAAAACCGGAAAAGATGAAGTTCGAAATATATTCCAAGATGGTAAAAACTTAGAAAGAAATAAATCGGTTTTACAGTATAAAACACTTGTTTTAAGGTGTGGATATGATGAACGCAAACATGGGTATTTGAATCCTTTCGATGATATTATTAAAAATAAATTACCATCGCCTGATAATTTGGATGCAGAAGATGGATATAAACCTGTACCATTTCAACCAACAAATCCATATGATTCAAAAGCATGTTTTGCAAATATAATGCTTCAAGAAAATGGAAATCGCGAATTATTAATGCTTACAAAAGAAGGTGAATATTTTGAAGAAGATATGATTGTTGAATTTAGTTATGATATTACAAAATCGGAAGGATGGAGATGGGTTCCATTGCGTGTAAGATATGATAAAACAACTGAATTACGAAATGGTTTAAAAAATTATGGAAATGCATATCACGTAGCAAATAGTAATTGGCAGTCAATACATCAACCAATTACAGATGATATGATTACAAAAGGTATCGACATTCCATCTTACATAGAAATATGCAATGAAGAAGAAAATGGAGAAGCCAACGAAGGTATTTATTATAGTTCAGAAGGACAAAGACAAAAAAGAACACAGTCATTACGAGATTTTCATAATCTGTATGTTAAAAATAAATTAATTACAGGTGTTGCTGAAAGAAAAAATACGTTGATTGACTATGCTGTGGGAAAAGGCGGAGACTTACCAAAATGGATTTATTCAAATTTATCATTTGTATTTGGCATTGATATATCAAGAGATAATATTCACAATAATATAGATGGCGCATGTGCCCGTTATTTGAATTACCGCAAAACGAAAAAAAATATGCCATATGCGTTATTTGTTAATGGAAATAGTGGTAATAATATTAGAGATGGAACTGCATTCATTACAGAAAAGGATAAAGAAATTGCACGAGCTGTATTTGGCACTGGACCAAAAGATTTGAATCTATTGGGACAAGGTGTTTATAATCAATATGGTGTAGGCAACGAAGGGTTTAATATTAGTTCTTGTCAATTTGCATTGCATTATTTCTTTGAAACAAATGCTAGCATAAACCGATTTTTGAAAAATATTGCAGAATGTACCAAACTGAATGGATATTTTGTAGGTACTTGTTTTGACGGAAAAACCGTATTTGATTTATTGAGACAAAAAAACGAACGTGAATCGATAACTATTATGGATGGCGAAAAGAAAATGTTTGAACTTACGAAAATGTATTCACAAACAGGATTTCCAGATGATGATACTGGTGTAGGATATCCAATTAATGTATATCAAGAAACAATTGGAAAAACTTTCCGCGAATATTTGGTTAATTTCGAATATTTGATTCGATTAATGGAAGATTATGGTTTTGTATTATTAACAAAAGAAGAATCTGTTTCAATTGGATTACCAAATGGAAGCGGATTATTTGATGAATTGTTTAAATCTATGGAAATAGAAATAAAAACCAATCCAAAACGCAATGCCGATTATAAAAATGCACATTTAATGACACCCGAAGAAAAAAGAATATCATTTATGAATCGTTATTTTGTCTTTAGAAAAGCAAGAAATGTGAATACAGATAAGGTATATAAATCGATAGTAGAAGAAAGTATTGTAGATAAATATAGAGAAAAATCAGAAGAAGAAGAAAAAGAAAAAGAAAAAGAACCACCGATTGAAAAAAAAGAAGATACCATTAAAACAATAAAAAAAAGTAAAGCGAAAATAACAATAACTGAAATGCATGCAGAACCGGAAATAATGAAAATAAAAGTTAAGAAATCAAAAAAATAAATAAAATTAAAAAAATTAAATCATGAAAACAACATAAACTTATTTTGATGATTTATCCTATCTGTATTATTATTTATAAATAAAATAAATGTTATATTTTTTATTACCTAATATACACATTTCTATATGTGAAAATGTTGATTGCATTATAACCGATAAACAACCTTCTCCATATATATCAAATTCATTGTCATATTATTTGTATGATATCAAAAATAAAATAGATAGTTGTGGAAAAGAATGGGATACTTACAAAAAATATACGAATCCATATGAATATATTAATACAATTGTACCAAATAAAACAAAATGTGTAGCAAAATATAAATCATTATCCCGTTCGTATTTTAAAATGATTGAAATTTTAACGACATTTAATTTAAGAACCCCTAATAATGAAAATATTTTTACAAAAAAAGAGTCAAATTCAATATCCGCGATTAATACGTTTCACTTAGCAGAAGGTCCAGGAGGATTTATCGAAGCATTAGTAAATTCAAGAATGAACCCATATGATAAATATATTGGCATGACAATATTAGATAATACAAATGATTATAATATACCTGCTTGGAAAAAAAGTGATTTTTTCTTAAAAGCAAATCCAAATGTGCAAATTGAAACTGGTGCAGATGGTACTGGAAATATTTTATCACTTGAAAATTTCGTATATTGTTGCGATAAATACGGATCTTCGATGGATATTATTACAGCGGACGGCGGATTTGATTTTTCACAAGATTTTAATAAACAAGAAATTAATATTACACAACTATTATTTGGACAAATCTGTTATGCGTTATGTTTGCAAAAAAAGAATGGGCATTTTATATTAAAAATTTTTGATTGTTTTATGGAACATACAATTGATTTATTGTATATATTATCTGCTTTTTATAAAAAAGTATATATTACAAAACCACAAACTAGTAGAAATGCGAATTCTGAAAAATACATTGTTTGTAAAAATTTTTTGTTTTCTTCCAATGTAGATTTTTTTGATAAATTTAAAAATGTATTTAAAACTATGTTAGAAATGAAACCAGAACAACAGGTACATCGTTTTTTGAATTGTCCTATTTCAAATTTATTTATTAACAAATTAGAAGAATATAACTCTATATTCGGACAACAACAAATTGAAAATATACATCAAACCATCATGCTTATAGATAACCGATATAAGAATGATAATAAAATAGAAAACTTGATAAAAAATAATATACAAAAATGCATATTCTGGTGTATGAAATATGATATACCGTATAATGTATTTACTAATTCTATGGTATCATATGATGAACCTACAATGATCTAATCTAATACACATTACATTAAATTGCTCTCGAAAATTTTCTTACAGGGCATTTTCGCATTATAGTAGAATATTTTGAAAATTTGGGAGTGTTTTTCAGAGGATAACCCACTTTATCCTTTATTGTATATCCATAATCGGGGATACCATATGCTAATGCGTTTGCGGTTTGATTTCCATATGCAGTTCTGAAACTAGAAGCAGCCGTGGTAATTGTATTGTATTTTTTGCGAGCAATTAAATCACCAGAAGATACAGCTCCTTGACGACCAAATTGTGAATTATTTGGTTTATAATAAATTGGCACATAATTTTGATTGGGATTGTTACAATAATTAATACTATTGGCCTGATATATATTACGTACTGCTTGCGAACTTCCAGGTTTAACCGTTGCATCGCCAGTTCTAATATGGAAATATTGATTTTGTTGAAATGAAAGATTACGACTATTTAAATACTGCGCGGTTGATGTATAATATGTATCGTTATTTGCAGTTGTATTAAATTTTCGTTTTATCATTCCACTACTTCTTACTCTACGTAAAGCATTTACTTCTGTTGATAAAAATGCGTTGCATATTGCTTTAGCCGTTGTATTATTGTCGGATGGATGTTGGCAAGAATTGTTTTCATATAAAATTTCAGTCGTATTTACTAAACCAGTTCGAGTGGTACCTATAGTAGAGTAATTTGATATAATGGTTCCACCAGGCATATTGAAATCGTTTATTTTTAATGATGTTCTGGGTGTGCATTTAACATGTACTGTAGCAATTTCGCGACGATATATTTTTAATGGAAGTGCTTTAAATAATCTGCGTCCCGTAATGATATTATTCGCAAGGTCAGTCGGTCTGGTTAATTTATTTAATCTTACACCTGCACTTACTAGAGATACAGTTGGTCCTTTCCATTTTATTTGTGGATATTGGTTGTTAATATTAGTATATTCATTCACATTAAATATTGTATTCATATTTATATAATTATACTATATAATATAAACATGAAATTAAATTCATAATAAATAATTATAAAATGATTGCATATAACATAAAATATATAAGTTAAAATATAATAAACGTGTTTTGATATATTATATATCGAAGACAAATGAATATAATTTATAATATAGATCAATTTAAATTTCATAATTTATTTTTTTTAGATGCAAAAAGAAATATTATTATGGATGGAAAATTTACTAAAATTGTTTATTCAGATGAATTAATAATAATGAATGGTATTTATCTTATAACACCATTTGATGATTTTTATGTAGAAAATAATTTGAATAAGAGTATATTAAAAATAAATATAAATAACTCTATAAATGCAAATATAATTAATGAATTAATAAAAATAGAACGATATATTATTGAATATTATAAACACTTATTTGATTGTTCTAATAAACCATTTGCGTTATTAAAAGAACAAATTTTAAATGGAAATATAAAATTGTACAAGGAATATAATAACAAACAAGAAAAATCTTGTTGTAAAATTATAATTAAAATATCTGGAATATGGGAAAATGAAGAACAAGTTGGATTAACATATAAATTTATGGAAGTATCAGAATTATAGAAAATTATTCAATACTATTGTTAATAATCCTTGTATAATTGCAAAAATTACCATAACTAGTATTATTTTTAACCAATCCTTTTTTGTAGGAACCACGAATTTAATATCTTTATTACTAAATCTCCCAATATTATAATGAATTAGATTTTCAAATAAGTTTACAAATATGTATGCAATAAAAGAAGCATATACTATATGTATATTGGATGAATTGAATAATACGAACATTATATATATTCATATTATTTTATCTTATATTATATTATTTTAGATCATTAATCCCATTCTACCGCCTCTGCGACGTGGTGCGCTATTTAATGTCATTACATGTTGTGTTGGTGAAACTGCTATACTAACCGGTGGTGGTTTAACTGCAAATGGCATATTGCCGTTTCTTAAATCATGTGTAAATGTAGTTGATATATTTTCCTCGCGGTTTGTTTGGAAATTAGATACATTAACAAATCCAGTAATTTCATCTACTGTATATTCTAAATTATATATTGTATTAATGCCTTCTACCGTTTTACTCTTATAAACATCAAATTCTGTTTTATTTACATTACGTGTAATTCCATCAGATAATTGCAATATATTAATATCTGCAATTGGATAAAATTGGCTTCTATCAATTGTTATGCCGGCTTCATTAACACGTTGATTTAATAGATTATCTTCATATCCCCATGCCCAGAAATTTGGAAATCCATTAACTCTTTCAAAATCAGCTGCTTTCATCGATACAATACCACCTAAAACAAAAGTATAACCATAGAAATGTTTAACAATACCATGTGTAGTATCATAATTAAGAAAGCCTTTTGTATATGGCATAGTATCAATATCATTGAAAACCAGAGTAATATCTCTATAATTTTCTGGATACATATTTTTTACAGTAATGAATCCAATATTCTTCATTGCACCTCGGTTGAATGTTCTCGAATCTAATTGATGAATATATAAAATTTTATAGTCATTTGGGTCAATATCTGCCAAAATTATTTTCATATGATTTGAGAAAAATGCATATTGTTGTTTGCGATCTCTATATGGAACAATGAATATCATTTTTGGGATGATTTTATTTGTTCTCTGTTCTTGGATCGAATTGTATGAATATGTAGTTTCAACATATCCCTCTGATTCTTCAACAATTGTTGATGATTCTTCAATAGTTGACATTGTAATGTTTTCTGCTGGTTCAGATTCGGAATGGTTTTCAACATCTTGATTGACTGCCTCAGTAGGTTGCAATGTTTCTGAATCATTTTCTTGTGAATATTGCCTCCCTTCTTCTACGGCACTGCATTCGACAATTGGTTCATGAACGTCTTTTTCGTCGATTGATTCTGAAGCAGCTTCTTCGACAACTGGTTCTGGTTCTGGAACGACTTCTTCGGCGACTTGTTCTGGTTCTGGAACGACTTCATCGACAACTGGTTCTGGTTCTGGAACGACTTCATCGACAACTGGTTCTGGTTCTGGAACGACTTCATCGACAACTGGTTCTGGTTCTGGAACGACTTCTTCGACAACTGGTTCTGGTTCTGGAACGACTTCTTCGACAACTGGTTCTGGTTCTGGTTCTGGAACGACTTCTTCGACAACTGGTTCTGGTTCTGGTTCTGGAGCAGCTTCCTCGACAACTGGTTCTGGTTCTGGAACGACTTCTTCGGCGACTGGTTCTGGAACGACTTCATCGACAACTGGTTCTGGAACGACTTCCTCGACAACTGGTTCTGGAACGACTTCATCGACAACTGGTTCTGTAGCAGCTTCCTCGACAACTGGTTCTGGTTCTGGAACGACTTCTTCGACAACTGGTTCTGGAGCAGCTTCCTCGACAACTGGTTCTGGTTCTGGAGCAGCTTCCTCGACAACTGGTTCTGGAGCAGCTTCCTCGACAACTGGTTCTGGTTCTGGAACGACTTCTTCGACAACTGGTTCTGGTTCTGTAGCAGCTTCCTCAACAACTGGTTCTGGTTCTGGAGCAGCTTCCTCGACAACTGGTTCTGGTTCTGGAACGACTTCTTCGACAACTGGTTCTGGTTCTGTAGCAGCTTCCTCGACAACTGGTTCTGGTTCTGGAGCAGCTTCCTCGACAACTGGTTCTGGTTCTGGAACGACTTCTTCGACAACTGGTTCTGGTTCTGGTTCTGGAGCAGCTTCCTCGACAACTGGTTCTGGTTCTGGAGCTGCTTCTTCGCCCA
>Ga0214921_10003783_pt1 | contig 22899 bp, 23 predicted proteins | sample LL1505_MetaG_FD_177992 | JGI IMG/M metagenome (GOLD analysis project Ga0214921, IMG submission 177992) | Freshwater microbial communities from Lake Lanier, Atlanta, Georgia, United States - LL-1505 | ecosystem: Environmental > Aquatic > Freshwater > Lake | place: USA: Georgia | collected... | reverse complement strand
GCCACAGTAATGATTGTTTGCTGCGCACCTTGGGCAATTTGGGCTAGTTTTTCTCTTCTATCTTCATCTAACTCAGAGAAGACATCGTCTAAAATTAATATTGGTGATAAACCATCTGACTTTAATAATTGATAGGTAGAAAGTTTTAGCGCAAGTGCTATTGACCAGGATTCACCGTGACTGGCATAACCTTTAACTAAGTGATCTCCTAACATTAAAGTTAAATCATCTCGGTGTGGACCGGTTAATGTTAATCCTCGCTCTAACTCAACACCCCGGTTATTAACTAACCGCTCCATAATTTTATTGGTGTTTTCACTAGCTTCAAGTGATGGGTTTTCAATACTTGATTTATATAATATTTCAGCAGGTTTACTCTCTGATATATCTTTATAAATACTATTAAATATTGGTTTTAACTCACCCAACGCCCTCATTCGCAGTGATATTAACTCCCCGCCTAACTCCGCCACTTGCTTATCCCATGGGATTAGTGCGTCACTTGATGCTCTAGTTTTTAACAATGAGTTCCGTTGTTTGACCGCTCGGTCATAATCAGTAATAACACCTGCTGTTCGTGGTGAGCGCAGTGTTAACAATTGATCAATAAATCTACGCCGCTCACTTGGGTCACCTCTGACAAGATCTAAGTCTTCTGGTGAGAAATAAATTGTTTGCACAATGCCGAATATCTCTTTTTGGCTTCGAATTGGGTTTTGATTGACTTTAGCCCTATTTGCTTTCTCGCTGTTTATTTCTAGCTCAACTAAAATCTCCCGATCTGGGTATTTAACTTTGGCACGAATATAAGCTGATTGATTTCCAAGTTTTACAAGTGGAGTGTTTCCACTTGCTCGGTGTGAGTTTAAGAATGTTAAGTAGAGAATGCTTTCAGCAATATTTGTTTTACCCTCGCCGTTTTTGCCAACAAATATAGAGATGCCCTCGTTTAAAGATAGATCTAAGGTTGAGTAGGAGCGGTAATTGGTTAGATTTAGGTTGGTGATTAACACTAATTTAAAGTTTGCAGGTTATGAGGAGTAACGCATTGGCATTAATAGATACTTGTAATTTGAAATTGGTGCACTACCCGCCTCGGTTTGCCCAGTTAACACCGCTGGTTTGTTTGCGCCGGTAAATGAGATGTTAACAAAAGCGGTGCCAATTGCAGTTAAACCATCTGTTAAAAAGGTTGGATTAAAAGCAATGTTTATATCCTCACCTTTGTAATTAATATCTAGTTTTTCAGTAGCTTGGGCTTCATCGCCTGTGCCAGCCTCAAGTTGTAATGTGTTGTTTGAGAAATTAAGACGTAGTGGCACTGTTTTGTCGGTAACTAAAGCAACTCTTCGAACTGAATCTAATAGTGGCGCTACCTCAATAATCGCATTTGCAGTGGACTCACTTGGTAGCAGGTGGCGATATGGTGGGAATGATCCATCTAAAACTCTAGATGTCATAGTTTTACCCTCTGAAATAAACCCAACTAATTTTTCATTTGTAGTAGTGGGAGCAAGTGCAATAGTTACCTGTGATGAACTAATTAAAGATTTAGCAGCATCGGCTAGTGTGCGAGCGCGAAGTAGAGATGTTGTTTCAATGTTTGCATCCTGTGCGCTCCAAGTTAACTCACGAACCGCTAGCCGGTAGCGATCAGTTGCTGCCAGTGTTATTTGGTTTTTATTTATCTCAACAAAGACACCGGTTAGTGTTGGTAGTGAATCATCTTTACCAGCTGCAATTGCTACTTGGTTTACCGCGGTTGCAAATAAATCTGAGTTTAAACTTCCTGAAGCACTTGGTAGCTCTGGCAGGGTTGGATACTCAACTAATGGCAGGGTTGGTAGAGTAAATTTTGCGCTCCCTGCGCTTACTAAAACTCTACTTCCCTCTAATGTAAATGTGATTGGTTTTGCAGGAAGGGATCGTGAAATATCAGCGAGTAATTTTCCAGGGACTAAAACTTTTCCTTTTTGCGAGATCTCTGCTTTAAACTTTGCTTTAGCGGCGGTCTCTAAATCTGATCCAGATAAAACAATCTCATCTGTTGCATCAATTACAATTCCAAGTAGAGCTGCGGTGATTGGCCGGTTTGAGATCGACTTTGAAACCCAGTTGACTGCGTCAACTAAGGAGTCTCTTTCAACTACAAACTTCATCTGCCCGCCTTTTCTTGTTTAATCTGAAAATCTTAACTACTTACAGTTTCAACCAACAGTTCGCTAATCCCCACCCTTTATCTCTATAAATAGTGGTTAGTAGTAACCAAGACAGATAATGTGGAGAAGTGACATAACCGCAGGTCAGCCTCAATAAAACCCCCTCCAGTATCTGTGGGTTGGGTGTGGGGAAGATGTTTAAAACCGGTTTTAACCAGGTTATAAACAACCCTATCCACACTTATCCACACCTTATCCCCAGTCTGGGGGTAGTCACTTGGGGAGAACTTTTCAATATTTAATTGTTTTAAAACCTAACCCTTTGGCTGCTGCTTAATCCGGTTGGTCAACTCAGTTACCTGGTTGTAGATCGAGCGCCTCTCCGCCATTAACTGCCTAATTTTGCGGTCAGCATGCATCACAGTGGTGTGATCTCTTCCCCCAAAAGCTTGGCCAATCTTAGGAAGAGAAAGCTCAGTCATCTCTCGGCACAAATACATCGCGATCTGGCGAGCATTTACTAAAACTCGAGATCTAGATGTGCCACAAAGATCATCAACAGAGAGCGAGAAGTAGGAGGCGGTCTGGGCCATGATGGTTGGACCGGTGATCTCAGAGCCACCCTCCTCTGGAATTAAATCTTTTAAGACAATCTCAGCAAGGGATAGATCAACACCTTGTCTATTTAAAGATGCAAATGCTGTTACGCGAATTAACGCACCCTCTAACTCGCGGATATTTGTTGAGATCTTGCTAGCGATATATTCCAAAACATCATCAGGGGCATTTAATTTATCCTGCGCAGCTTTTTTGCGAAGAATTGCAATTCTAGTTTCAAGCTCTGGCGGTTGAATGTCGGTAATTAAACCCCACTCAAATCGGGAGCGAAGGCGATCCTCCAAAGTTGTTAACTGTTTTGGTGGGCGATCACTTGAGATAACTATCTGTTTGTTGGCGTTATATAAGGTGTTAAAGGTGTGGAAGAACTCCTCTTGGGTGCGCTCCTTGTTTTCTAAGAATTGAATATCATCAACTAATAAAATATCTAGGTCACGGTAGCGCTTTTGAAAGACCGAAGCCTTATCATCTCTAATTGAGTTAATAAAATCATTTGTGAACTCCTCAGAGGAGACGTAGCGAACCCGCACTGAGCCGTATAACTCTTTGGCATAAGCGCCAATAGCGTGTAAAAGGTGGGTCTTACCAAGGCCGGAATCACCGTAAATAAATAGCGGGTTATAAGCCTTTGCTGGCGCCTCAGCAACTGCAACAGCTGCTGCGTGGGCAAATCGATTTGATGCTCCAATTACAAATGTTTCAAAGATATATCTAGGGTTTAATTGTGTGCTCTCATTATTATTTAACGCAGTTGAGTTTCTACCCGTGCCACCTTTAACCTCAATAGGCGCTTCAGTTAGAGTTTCTGCCAAATCTTCACCACTGGAATCATTTTTACTATCTGCAATTACCGTCACCGCAATATTTATTTTCTCACCCAGTAAATTACTTAACTCATCGGTGAGAATTGAACGTAACCTGGTCTCTAAAACATCCTTTGTAAAAAGATCTGGAGCGGATAAAAGCAGGTTAGAGCCCTCATCAGATTCACCAGCTAATAAACCAAGTGGTTTAGTGCGAGATAAAAACGCGGCGTACTGTGGGGTTGAAACCGAGGTGAGCACCTGCTCCCATAATTTTTGTAGATCTACCTGCGCCAATGTCGCCATTTATCCGCCCCATCCCGGTCAAAACCCTAAAAAAGTTACCCACAAAGTTATCCACAGGCTGTGGTCTAAACCTGTCCTTTAAACTTCAATTTCTAGCCATAGAGGGGAAAATCTGTGGATAGAGGGCGAACATAGGTGCTATCTCTCAGGATTGCAAGTGGTTATCCACATTATGAGTCATCCCAATCCCCGCCTGGGGTGAGAATAGGGCGGTTTGACCCACCTTGTCCCCAACCCCTACCCTTACCACCCATACCGCTGTGACCTGATTATCAGGAGAAATTCCAAATTTAGGAGATATTTATGAAGCGCACCTTCCAGCCCAATGTTCGCAAGCGGGCTAAAAAACATGGTTTCCGTGCTCGCATGGCCACTCGTGGCGGACGGGGTGTTTTAGCAGCTCGTCGCGCTAAAGGCCGCGCCAAAATCTCTGCTTAATTAAAAACACCAAACGTGTTACCTAAATCAAACCGGCTACGGGCCGGATCAGATTTTAATCTCATCACAAAAACAGGTGTGAGAATCTCTAGCGAAAACATTGTTGTTTACGCCGCCCTTGCTGGCAATAACCAACCACAGATCGGCTTTATTGTTAATAGATCTGTTGGTGGCTCTGTCACTAGACATTTAGTAAGTAGAAAATTGCGCCACAACTTTGCTAGCCATATTCCATCACTACCCAACCAGGCCATGCTGGTAGTTAGAGTTTTAAAACAAAAAAATGATTACACAAAAGAGGTAGCAATTGCTATTGAAAAAACAGTTGCAAAACTTGCTACCTTTAACAAGAAGGCTGGTGTATGAAAAAGGTATTAGTTTTTATTATCACCGGATATCAAAAATTAATCTCACCATTTTTTGCACCCCGCTGTAAGTACTACCCATCCTGCTCCACCTACGCAGAGCTTGCGATAGTTGAGTTTGGGATTAAAGGATTATTTATGGCGATCTGGCGCCTTATTCGTTGTAACCCGTTTTCCCATGGTGGGGTTGATTACCCATCAAAAAATGCTGTATTAAAAGTTAAAGAGAGGCAGTTAATTTAATGAGCGCCATCCTAAACCCCTTATATACCGCTGTTTCTTGGGTAATGATTACCTTTCACGACCTACTTAGTTTTACCAACAATGAGAACCTGCAGTGGTCGGTAGGAATTATTGCACTAGTTATTTTGATAAGAATTATTTTGATTCCTCTTTTTGTTAAGCAGATTAAATCCCAGCGGGCTCTAACTGCATTGCAGCCTCACATGAAGGCGATTCAGAAAAAGCACAAAGATGATCGGCAAAAGCAATCCGAGGAGATGATGAAGCTCTATAAAGAGCACAAAACAAATCCATTCGCCTCCTGTTTTCCAATCTTGGCCCAAGCCCCAATCTTCTTCGCCCTCTTTACAGTTCTAAATGGCATCAGCCAAAACAAAGCTCATGGTTTATTAAAGGGTGAATATTTGTTATCTGCCCAAGAGGCTAGCTTTTTTGGTGCCCCACTTTCTGGCACATTCTTAGGTTCAACCGATGGTGGCACCAAAGTAGTAGCAATTTTATTAATTGTATTTATGTCCGCCACCACCTTTACCACTCAAAGACAGTTGATGGTTAAGGGAATGCCAAAGATGGATGCATCAAATAATATGATGTTGCAACAGCAAAAAATTATGTTGTATTTATTCCCAATTATTTTTGCAGTAACTGGTGTTAACTTTCCAATCGGAGTTTTAATTTACTGGTCAACTACAAACCTATGGACCTGGGGCCAACAGTTTTATGTAATTAAAAGAAATCCAACACCAGGATCTCCTGCATACGAAGAGTTACAAAAGAAAAAGGCTGCTAAAGGATTGCTTGATGAAAAAAGTAATAACGAGGGTGGGTCAACAATTGTTGAAGATCAAGCAGAGCAGGGCGGGCAGCGAAAGCAGCCAAAACGGAAGAAAAGACGGCGTTAAGAAAAATAATTACAAAGCAGTACAAAAACTATCAAAGTAGTATAAATACCATCTTGGAGGAAAAATGGCTAAAACAAAGAGTGAAGTAGTAGAAGAGAAGGCCCCAGAGAAGAAGAGTTTGATCGCTCAATTAGAGGAAGAGGGCGATGTTGCTGCTGACTACCTGGAGGGTCTATTAGATATCGCCGACCTTGATGGTGATATTGATATTGATGTTGAAAATGACCGGGCATCCCTAGCAATAGCTGGTGGAAAGCTAAGCCATTTGGTTGGTGGCCGCGGTGAGGTTTTAGACTCTCTCCAAGAGTTAACCAGACTTGCTGTTCAAACCTCACTAGGTGAGCGCAGCAGATTAATGCTAGATATCGACAACTTTAGAAGTGATAAGAAGGCAGAGCTTGCCCAGTTAGCTAAAGAGACCGCCGAAGAGGTTAAGTCCAGTGGCGAGGCGATCAAGCTTCGACCAATGAACGCCTTTGAGCGCAAGGTAGTCCACGACACCATTCAAGAGATTGGTTTGACCAGCGAATCAGAGGGTGAAGATCCAGATCGTTGCGTGGTAGTCCTTCCAGCTTAAGGTTTCACGTGAAACCAAGCGGTGATCTCCTTGCCTACTTCAAGGGTAAAGAGGAGCAGATCCAGGCCTTTGCCCAAATCCTGCAAACTCGAGGAATTGAGCGGGGCTTAATCGGCCCCAAAGAGGGGGATCGGATCTGGGATCGTCATATTGCAAACTGTATTCCAGTTACCACCCTAATCCCTCAAGGAGTTCGCCTAGTTGATATTGGCTCAGGTGCTGGGCTGCCTGGAGTAATAATCGCCCTAGCCCGGCCAGATCTTAAGATCACTTTGGTTGAGCCGTTGCAACGGCGGGTGGATTTTTTAAATGAGGTAGTTAGTGAACTTAACCTTCCGATCGAGGTAATTAGGGGTAGGGCTGAGAGGGTAAAAAAGCAGTTTGAGGTGGTAACCGCTAGGGCGGTGGCCCCTCTTGAAAAACTGATTCAAATTAGCTGGCACATGATCCCAAAGGGTGGGGCACTTCTTGCTATAAAGGGTGAGAGCGCCGCCGAAGAGATTGCATCTACCAAGCTTAAAAAGGGTGGGATCGCCAAATTACATGAGATATCACTACCTAATCTGCCTGTGGCTAGGGTGGTTGAGGTGAGGAAAGGTGCTTAACTTCCGCCCATGAGGGCAGATGATGTTTCACATGAAACAAACAACCAAGGGGTGATTGGGCCAAAGCCGGTAATTGGGGTCAGACGCCTTAAAGAGCCAATGGTTGCCCCACTTAAAACTCGCATCTTCACCGTCGCCAATCAAAAAGGCGGGGTTGGTAAAACTACAACCGCAGTTAATTTAGCCGCCGCCCTTTCTATGGGTGGCCTGAAGGTTTTAATAATTGATTTAGATCCACAAGGAAATGCCTCAACCGCTTTTGGAATTGATCGCGCAAATACCGCTGGAATTTATGATGTCTTAATTAATGATCTACCAATGGCAAATGCCGCAGTTAAGGTTGCAAACTTTCCTCACCTTGAAGCGATCGCTGCTAACTCTGATTTAGCAGGAGCTGAGATTCAATTAGTTCCAGCAGTTGCTCGAGAGTTTAGATTACAAGCCGCCCTACAAACATTTTTATTGGCAAAACAAAATGCTGGTCAAAGATTTGATTATGTATTTATTGATTGCCCGCCAAGCCTTGGCTTATTAACTATTAACGCACTTGCTGCAGCTGATGAAGTATTAGTGCCAATTCAATGCGAGTACTACTCACTAGAGGGCTTGTCATTATTACTTGAAACTTTAGGTGAGGTGCAGAAGAGATTAAATCCAAAAATATCTTTAACCACAATTGTTTTAACTATGTTTGATGGCAGAACCAGACTTGCAAATGATGTTGCAGATAATGTTAAAAAACATTTTCCAAATGAGTTAATAAACATCCCAATACCTAGAGCAGTGAGAGTATCTGAGGCTCCTTCATATGGGCAAACTGTTATGACATATGACGCCTCATCTCCTGGCGCTATTGCATATATGTCAGTTGCTAGAGAGATTGCAAATAGAGGCGGGGCTGCTATTAATTATAAAAACGAGAGTGCGTAATTAAATGAGCGCTCGCAAAGGTGGATTAGGTAGAGGATTAGATGCGTTAATTCCTACATCAATAATTCCGACTGAGATAAAAACAAGTTCCGGTGTATTAGCAGCTGATCGAGATGAGATCGATCTAAATAACATTAGCGCTAATCCAAAACAACCAAGAACAGTATTTGATGAGGATCAATTAACTGAACTTGCATTATCAATTAAAGAGGTCGGCTTACTTCAACCACCAGTTGTTAGATCAATTGGTAATGGTAAGTATCAATTAATTATGGGTGAGCGGCGCTACCGCGCAGCAAAACTTGCTGGGCTAAAAAGCATTCCAGTAATTATTCGCCAAACTAGCGATGATCAATTACTTCGCGAAGCGCTTGTTGAAAACATTCATCGCAGCCAATTAAACCCATTGGAGGAGGGCGCGGCCTACCAACAATTACTAACTGATTTTGGTTATACCCATGATGAGTTGGCGGTGAAATTAAGTAAATCGCGTCCGGTAATTACCAACACTATGCGCCTACTTAATTTGCCCACATCGGTGCAACGAAGAGTTGCAGCTGGTGTGATCTCAGCCGGACATGCCAGAGCGCTTTTATCTTTAACAGATGAAAAAGAGATCGAAAATCTAGCAAACCGAATAGTTGCTGAAGGATTAACAGTTAGAGCAGTTGAAGAGATTGTGGCAACAGGTGGTGCAAAGGTTAAAGGCGGCTCGATTAGAAGTGGAAAGATTATTGCTCCTAAACTTAAACAAATTTCAGAGGAGCTATCAGATCACTTAGATACTCGGGTGAGTGTTGAATTAGGTAAGAAAAAGGGCAAAATTGTGATCGAGTTTGCCACTATTGAGGATTTAGATCGGATTAGTAAAGTAATTAAAGATTAATTAATCTGCCGGCTTTCCATCTCAGTTTTAATCACAGCAGCCAGAGACTTAATTCCCTCAGTAATTCGTTCAGGTGTTGGGTGGCAATAGGAGATTCGAAGTGACCAAGAGCCAAAACCATCTGCATAAAATGCTGTTCCTGGCACATATGCAACCTTGGCGGCAATCGCCTTTGGTACTAATGCGTTGGTATCAATCTCAGGTGGCAGAGTGATCCAGATATAAAAACCACCAGTTGGCTTTGTCCAGGTAGCATTTTTCGGAAAGTACTTATCTAACGCAGAAAGTGCGGCATCACGTCGATCTTTATATAACTTAGCAAAGCTTGCAATCTGATCTCGCCAAGGTTGGTTGGCAAGGTAACTTGAGATTACCAATTGGGTAAAGTTTGATGGACAAAGAATTGATGACTCAGATGCGATAACCATCTTGTCCTTAAGAGATTGTGGCACCAGCGCCCAGCCAACTCGAAGACCGGGAGCGATTGTTTTAGAGAATGTGCCAAGGTAAATAACATTTTCAGAATCACTAGCTCGCATCGCATTTGGTGAGGGTTTATCAAAACCTAACAAACCATAGGGATTATCCTCAACAATAAAGATCTCCTCATCGCGGCAAATTTCTAAAATCTCACTACGTCGATCTGCTGGAAGTAAGACACCAGCTGGGTTTTGATAATTAGGAATCAAGTATAAAAACTTTATTTTTCGACCAGCAGCTCTTGTAGTTTTAATAGCATCACGAAGTGCCTGCGGGATTAAGCCATCTTGATCCATACCAACATGAACAACCTGGGCTTCATACTGCTTAAAGGTGCCAAGAGCGCCAACATATGAAGGGGCCTCAACTAAAACCACATCGCCTGGATCAATAAAAATTCTTGAGATTAAATCAAGTGCTTGTTGGGAGCCGGTCGTGATAATGACATCATCTGGGTGGGCCTTAATACCTTCCAGTGCCATCACATCACAGATCTGCTCGCGAAGTTTTGGATGTCCTTGGCCACTGCCGTACTGAAGAGCCTCTGCGCCATTTTCTAATATTAATTTTTGGGTAACCGATGCCATCATCTCCATTGGCAGTGCTGAAAGATTTGGCATGCCACCAGCTAAAGAGACAATCTCTGGCCGGCTTGCAACAGCAAATAATGATCTGATTTCACTTGCCTTCATACCAAGTGCGCGGTTTGCAAACCGTTCTGGCAAATTCTCTGGTTCACCGATGTGCACACGAGTGGTATCAACTGGTGGCACAACTCTTAAATCTCTACCAGATTTCATTAACCAAGTTTGCCATATAAAGATAGGCAGATAAAACTAGTTACGAAGCCCTGCTCTACGTAGGTCTGATATGCGCAAAGTGCCGGTCTTGGCATCATCTTCGGCTGATAAGTAAAGCCGTTGAATCGCCACAATCACAGATTCAGCTAATTGATCACGAAACTCAGCAGTACCAAGTCGTTTAGCATCCTGCGGGTTAGATAGATAACCCAAATCAATTCGCACTGTTGGCGCAGTTGTGAGGCGAAGTAGATCCCAACTTTTTGCATGGGTTCGACAATTTAATAGATCAGTCCGAGCACAGATCTCACGCTGCAACAAATTTGCAAACCGCTCACCAACAACTGAGTGCACCCCTTGATCATCTCGGCCGTAGTAATAGGTTGCTACCCCATTTGCTTTCTCATTTTTGTAGCTATCAACCTTAAGTGCGATAACTAAATCTGCATTCACTGAGTTGGCAGTAGCAATCCGCTCTTTTTCAAGTGGTGAATTACTGCTACTTCTAGTTAAAACTACATTCACACCTAACGCCAATAATCTTCCCTCAAGGCGTTGGGCCAAATCAAAAACAACATCTGCCTCTGAAACACCATTTTGTTTTTCACCAGTGAACTCACCGCCCCAACTTGGATCAATCACAATTACTTTGCTGGCAAGAGCAGGAGATGCAACTGCATGGCGGGCGCGCTCGCGAAGAGCAGCAGGTGCACCACCAGAAACTGTTTTAACTAATCGCATTAATGAAATTAATGTTGCCGGTCCACACTTACCATCGGATACCACACCAACTGATTTTTGAAACTCTTTAACAGCAGCCTCTGTTGCCGGGCCATAAACACCATCGACCTTGCCACAGTTAAATCCCATTTGAATTAATCGCTCTTGCAAAGAGCTAACATCATCACCACGCATTAAAGATTTTAATTGCAGTGACAACACTCGGTCACCTAGCCGCCATCTAGCCTCTTCAAGTGTTCGCTGGGTAATCTCATTTATTAATCCAGTAGCGGTCAAGCCGCGCTCTTGTTGGAAGGCTTTTATTGCATTTGTTAAATTCTCATCAAAAAGATCAGAAGGATTTGAGTGGTAACCAAGACGGGCTAACGTGTTAGCAATTACTGCAATGGCATCTGAGCGATCACCAGCCTTTAATTGATCGCTCATATAATTCTTAAATTATTATATTAATTATTTAATTAATATAGCTTTCAAGATCTTTTAATAGCGCCGGCTTTGGCTTAGCGCCAACAATTGTCTTAACAACCTGGCCATTAACAAAGACATTCATAGTTGGAATTGAGGAGATGCCATACTTCATTGCAATCGATCCCTCTTCATCGGTATTTAATTTAACAATTTTAAGTTTGTCGCCATGCTCATTGGAGATTTCCTCCAAGATTGGCCCAACTGCGCGGCATGGACCACACCACTCAGCCCAAAAATCAACTAAAACTGGGGTTGTGCTCTTTAAAACAACCGCTTCAAAATCTGCGGTAGTTACCTTTGTTGTTGCCATTTTCTCCCCTTTTCTATCTATCCGCTTATCTTACTTTTAAATTATTAAATTAATGACCAGCTAAATAACGCTCAGCATCTAAGGCTGCTTGGCAACCTGAGCCGGCTGCGGTAATTGCTTGGCGGTAGGTGTAATCAACTAGATCACCACAGGCAAACACGCCAGGCAGTTTAGTTTTTGTACTTCTGCCATCAACCTGCACATACCCATCAGAGTTTAAATCCACCTGACCTGCTACTAACTCACTTCTTGGCAGGTGCCCGATCGCCACAAACAAACCGGTGAAATCTTTAACACTCTCTTGCCCGGTTACAGTATTTTTCAATTTAAGACCAACAACCTTATCTTCACCTAAAACATCAATTACCTCATGGTTAAATAAAAACTCGATCTTAGGGTTAGCTGCTGCGCGATCAATCATGATCTTAGAAGCTCTAAATGAATCTCTGCGGTGAATTAAAACTACTTTGCTAGCAAACTTAGTTAAAAAGTTTGCCTCCTCCATTGCTGAATCTCCACCACCGACTACTGCAATTAATTGTTCACGAAAGAAGAAACCATCGCAGGTAGCACACCAAGAGACACCGCGACCAGATAAACGTTTCTCATTTGGCAGGCCAATCTCTTTATAAGCAGAGCCCATAGCTAAAATTACCGATTTTGCTTTAACAGTATTACCTGAGCCATCGGTTAACTCTTTAACATCACCAGTTAATTTCATTGAGACAATATCATCGGTAATAATTTTTGCATCAAATCGCTCAACCTGCTTGCGCATTGACTCCATTAATTCAGGTCCCATTACACCTGTTGCAAAGCCTGGAAAGTTTTCAACCTCTGTTGTATTCATTAACGCACCACCTGCAGTAACAGAGCCTTCATAAATAATTGGTTTTAATTGGGCGCGCGCAGCATAAATAGCGGCGGTGTAGCCGGCAGGGCCAGAGCCAACAATTACGACATCATTAATCTCACTCACCACCCCACCCTAATCCTTTCTACCTGTAAATACTTTTAGTAAATCTGTGACCTCAGTTATTTTTAAAAGCCTTGCGATAAGCAGATATAAAACTCCCGGCACTGTTATAACTAGAATTAGCGATATTAAATTCCCACCCGGTATCTGATCACGTAGTAGCCAAACCGGGGTAATAATCAAGCCAAATACCGTGATTAATTTAAGGTAGTAAAGAATTATTGAAGTAAATGGCAGCCTTACCTGATGTCGCTTAATTAGGTAAAAAGAGATCGCTGTACCTATAAAGTAATGAATAGTAAATATGCCAGCTAGCCCAACAGTTACCCATTTAGGCGTAAACCAGAGGGCAATTGCATAGGAAAGAACTACAGAGATTAGATTCATAATTAAATTACCAACTACCTGAGATTTTAGATTTTCAAAGGCATTTAAGCCGCGAAGTAAAACAAGATTAATGCTTACTGGAATCAAACCAAGAGCAAAAGCGGACAAGGTTAGTCCCAAATAATTGGCATCATCGGTTGAGATACCAAAGTAAAGATTATTTGCGATTAACTTTCCGAATGTTAAAAACATCAGTGCAGCTGGCACGGTAAAGACACCAATTAATCTAATTGCATTGTTTAATGATGAGGTTAATTCGTGATGTTTCTTATCAATTACAAAGTTAGACAATCTAGGAAGCAGTGCGGTAACAACTGAGACGGTAATTATTGAGTGCGGAAGAATTAAAATTAAATAAGCATTTGCATATGGGGTAAAACCAACACCGGTAGTAATACCAGAGTTTGCAGATTTCACCGCTGCACTAGTTGCAATACTAACAGTTACCAAATATGAGATTTGAGAGATAGCGGCGTAGACAAAACTCCAACCAGCAAGGCGAAAAGATTTAATAATCTGAGTATTTCGCCAATCAAATTTAAGCGATAACTTAACTCCACTTTTTATTACTACCGGCAGCAGTATTAATGCCTGGGCTAAGTAACCAGCACTGGTGCCAATTCCTAACCAGGTGATATCAGTATGGGTAATGTTGCCAAGTGAGAGATCATTTTTATTAATAAGAAACCAGCCAAATAAGGCGATAACAATTAAATTATTAATTACCGGCGCCCACATCATCGGGCCAAACTTTCCCTTTGCGTTGGCAATTTGGCCAAGTAGGGCAAATAAACCTAAGAAGAAGATTTGCGGCAGGCAGTAGCGCATAAAAGAGACTGTGATATCAAACTCTGCTCTACCAGCGAACTCTGGTGCGTAGAGATTAACTATTTGTGGGGCTAGTGCAATTCCAACTGCGGTTAGAATTAATAAAAATACCAAGGTTGCAGTAAATAGCCGAGAGATAAAGCCTGCGCCATTATCTGAATCTCTAAGTGATCTAACAATTTGCGGCACAAAAACAGCAGTTAACGCTCCACCAATTAATAAGTTATACAAAATATTTGGCATGGTATTTGCCACGTTATAGGTATCACCTAATATCGCAGTACCAAGTAAGGCAACTAGTAAAAGATTTCTAATTAACCCGGTAACACGGGAAGCAATTGTGCCAATCGCCATAACAGATGTGGCACGAAGTAGTTGATTATCACTCATTACCCCGCCGCCTTACTCTGCGCAGACTTTGTACCAACACAGCTATAAATAAAAGTATTGCAGCCCCGGTAGTAATCCAGGTTGCAACCGGGCTGATTACCGAAAGTTTTAAATTTATATATACCGGGTAACCAACCGGCTTATTCTCAAGATTGGTAAGTTGCATCAAAATCCTTGAATCCCCAGCAGCTAACACCTCAATCGGAAGCAGTACCTGCTTTTTCGATCTAGCATCAACTTCAATATCCTCAAGCGGAACAACAATTACCTTACTGTTAATAGCCCGAGAGCTTAATTTTAATTTGACTGGAACTTCAAAACTGTTGGCAACAGTTATTGGCAAATCCTCTTTAGTACTTGTGACTGTAAATTTAGTACCGCTAATTCTTAACTTATTGCGCATTTGGGTTATGTATTTATCGTAATCCCTAATTAAAAACTTTAACTGTTCCTCATTAATGCTTGGATTTAAGAGCTGGGCAAGCCTTAGCTGTTGCGGATCTAATTGAGCTTGATCAACTGCAGTTGCTAATAAGTTTATTTGGCGCTGACTATAATTTAAAATATTTAAACTTGCCTGATTTAAATCCTGCTTTACCTCATTCTTATAAGTTGCCGGGTTTACAGATTTACTTAAAATACTTTCCAACCTACCTTGACCGGTGAGATTTAAGTATTCAAATTGCTTTGCAATAATTTCTTCAGCCCAGTAATTAGATGGATTTCCATAACTAAGCGCGGTGATAACCTCAAATCTACTTACTCTATTAAATTGATCAATCCAATCCTTTGCTACCTGTTGGCCAGTAGGGGTGACACCATTTGAAATACCGTACCCATTACTCATTGCCACAATCTCTTCTATCGTGGCTGGATCAACCTGCCAGGCTCTTACCGCTCTAACTTTTGTATAAACCAATCTGCCAAGCTCACCGGTTGGAGTTAACTTTGTTGCTAATAAATCATCAAAAAAGGTGCCATCAGATAAGCGATGGGTTGGCTCAGTAATAACAATTACTTGGGCAGCAGATGCTGCCGGTGAGAAAGAAATTATTGAGAAGGTAAGTAAAGTGAAAAAAGTAAAAGCTTTTCTCACGGTACTAACTGTCCAGATTTTGCAATTAACTTTCGCTCATCGGGGTATGCCAATTTGCTGACTATCTCATCGATTGGAAACCAAGCGACATCATCTACCTCAGTTACCTGTGGTGCTAACTTGCCGCCGACTTCAGTAAATAAAAAGTGGTGAACAGTTTTATGAATTCGTTTACCACTAGCCATAAACCAAAAATCAATCACACCAAGTGATCTAGTTATTTCACTTTTAATACCAGTCTCTTCGGCAACCTCACGAATTGCAGCTTGCTCAGGTGATTCACCCTCTTCAATATGTCCTTTAGGTAGTGACCAGAGCAATCGCTCATGGGAGGCATCCTTCGGATCTAATCTGCCAATTAACAAACCTTTAGTTCCGGTTTTATCAACTACTAATCCACCTGCACTTACCTCATCAACTCGCTTGGCGTACTTTGTTCGTGGGTTTTTCCCGCCACCCTTGGGATTTTTGCGGTTGCCGGAGTTATGTTTTTTAGCGGGCTTACCAGAACCACTATTTTGCCCGCCTTTGCGCGCACCGGTTAAATCCTGATTGCCACCCGCATTAGATGCTGGGGTCATAAGGGTAAGGATACTGCCTCATCTCTTACCCGCTCTGCTCTAACCTAGTACCACCGTGAAAACACCAAATAATGTCGCAACCGAACTTGCCATCTCCACATTAACCAAGCAGGCACCTGCGGCAAATGATTTAGCAATCGCCTTTAAAGCTGCTGGTTTTAAGTTGGCGCTAGTTGGTGGCCCAGTGCGCGATGCAATTTTAGGCAGACTAGGAAATGATTTAGATTTCACAACAGATGCGCATCCAAAAGAGTGCGAGAAGATTTTAAAAAAGTGGGCGGACTCTGTTTGGGATATTGGCGCAGCCTTTGGCACAGTTGCAGGTAAAAAAGGTGAGATTACAGTTGAAATAACAACTTATCGAAGTGAAAAATATAAAACCGATTCTAGAAAACCAAATGTTGAATTCGGTGACAACATTGAGGATGATCTATTGCGCCGAGATTTCACTATTAACGCTATGGCGCTAGAGCTGACAACTGATGAACCAACCTTTATTGATTTATTTAATGGTGTTAGTGATCTACAAAACAAGTTAATAAAAACACCAGGAAAGCCAGAAGATTCCTTTAGTGATGATCCGCTTCGAATGATGAGGGCCGCAAGATTTATGAGCCAATTAAACTTCACAATCGATAAGTCAGTGCTGGATGCGATTAAAAGCATGGCAAGCAGACTTTCAATTATCTCTAGTGAGCGAATTAGAGATGAGTTTGTAAAAATAATTATGAGTGATCAGCCACGGCTTGGCATAACCTTGCTGGTCGAGTGCGGTCTTGCTGAAATATTTATGCCAGAGATTCCAATGTTAAAACTTGAAATTGATGAGCATCACCACCATAAAGATGTTTACGAGCACACATTAACTGTGCTTGAACAAGCAATTGCACTTGAATCTAGATTAGGTGGAGCTAACTTAACTCTTAGATTGGCAGCGTTATTGCATGATATTGGTAAGCCAAAGACTAAGGAGTTAATTACCGGAGGTGGAGTTTCCTTTCACCACCATGAGGTGGTGGGTGCGAGAATGACAAAAGAGAGGTTGCGCACACTTAGATTTGATAACCACATCATTAAAGATGTAGCCCAACTTGTCTTTCTACACCTTAGATTTCATGGCTATGGCAGTGGTGAGTGGACCGACTCGGCTGTTCGCAGATATGTCAGAGATGCAGGTGAGTTACTAACCCATCTACATCTATTAACTAGAGCTGATTGCACAACTCGTAATCAGAAGAAGGCACAACTACTTGCTCAAACCTATGATCAATTAGAAGAGCGAATTACTTTATTAATGGAGCAAGAGGAGTTAAATAAAATTAGGCCAGATCTATCTGGTGAGCAGATTATGGAGATACTAAAGATTAAGCCCTCACCAACTGTTGGTAAGGCGTATGACTTCCTATTAGAGCTACGGCTTGAACACGGTCCACTTGGTGAAGAAAAAGCAAAGAGTGAGTTACTTAATTGGTGGAAGCAGCAAAGCTAGCTCTTCGCATTAAATAGGTTGCTGCAAAAAGATAGACAAGAGCGATAAAGATTGGCAGCAGCGCAGTTGCGCCATTATCAGGCAAGAGCAAGGCGGCACCAATTGCACCGGTAACAATTCCTGCATTTACAGCAACATCATAAAAAGCAAAGACTCTTCCCCGGTAGGAATCGTTAATCTTAGATTGCACCAAAGCATCATTTGTAACTTTTATACCCTGGCCACACAACCCTACGAAAAATGCACTTGCTGTCATTGTAAATTCATTTATATTTACCGCATATATTATTAGTGGCGGAATGCAAGAAAACATTAACAATCTCATCCAACGATGGCGGCCAAGCTTTAAAACTCCATATGGTGAAATAATCGCACCTAATCCAATTCCAACTCCAGCAATAGCAAGTGCAACACCAAAAGCCGCAAAGCCTGCATCTGGATTAGCTGGGTCATTAAAGTTATTTCGCTCAAGTAACAACGCCATCAAAGTTAAGGCGGTTATGCCACCACGTTGCATGCCAACTGAAAAAATACCGCGTAGTGCATCTGAGTGATTGCGCAGAATTTTAAAACCTTCCGCCATCTCTGCAAATCCAGCACTCTCATACTTATCCTCATGCCCAGTTGGGCCAATCTCATACTTATTAATTCGGTAACAACTAAGAGCTGCTAGCGCAAAGCAGGTTGCCGCTAACAAAATCACTACTGAATCGGCAAAATCTGCGCCGTAGTTGTTGCTGACAAAGTTTTTGGTAGCAATTCCAACTCCGCCACCAATTACCACCCAAATAGTGCCACCGGTAACGGCAAGAGCATTTGCTGCGATTAACTCCTCTTTTTTTACAAGCAACGGTAGGCCCGCGGAGAGGCCAGATAAAATTAATCTATTAACACCAAATGCAAGTAAAACAAATAATGTTAAAACAATTCCAGTACTACCTCTATCTACTAAATAAGCGATTATCAAAAGGTCGGCTGCTCTTAAGTAATTACAATTTCTAATTATTCGCTGGCGAGAGAAGCGATCTAAGATTGTGCCAATATATGGCCCAATTAATGAGTAGGGCAGAAGCACAACGGTAAATGCCAAGGCGGCCGACATTGCATTTGGTGATCGCTCTGGTGAGAATAAAACAAAGCTAGCTAGTGCGGATTGAAATAACCCATCTGTTAACTGGCCAATCCAGCGAGTAGTTAAAATCCGATTTAATCTTGAGCCACCTGCAACTGGCCAAATTCCCATAGGGCAAGCGTAGTTATTAATTTAGGATTAACCTTGGATCTTATGTTAGCCACGATGCGCTCGATGATTGATTACTCATTGAGTAAGCGCAGAACTTTAATTGCACTCTTTCAGGGCGCAGCAAGTGCGATGGATGCTTGTGATGCTGATCCATACCTTAGAAGAGCTGCCAAGTACCATGGTGAGTTAACCAATCGTTCTTGCCCAGTTTGTAAGAAGTTAAAGATTGTTGAGCTTAGGTACGCCTTTGGTGATCAACTCGGCCAATACTCAGGTCGAATTAAGAATCAAGAAGAGTTAATTCAAATGCAAAGTGAGTATGGTGAGTTTCGCGTCTATGTTGTTGAAATCTGTACCGATTGCCACTGGAATCACCTAGTGGAATCCTTTTTATTAGGAGATGGCAGATATAGAAAGCCACCACGAAAGGTTCGCACCTTAGCTGATGAGGATTAACGGGTAATCTTGGCAGGTGAGTAATTTGTTAGAAAAACTTCCCCGAATCGGCGTTCTGGCGGTTGGCTTTTCATTTGTAGCCGGAGTATTCCTTTTTGGCTTTGCATATTTCACTGTTTCAATTCCAGATCCAAATGCTTATGTAAATAGCCAATCAACAATTATTCAATATGTAGATGGCACTGAGATTGGCCGAATCGGCTCTGAAAATAGAACTGTTGTAACACTTGCTGAGATTCCAGTACAGGTTAGAAATGCGGTAATGGCTGCTGAGGATAGAAACTTTTACTCAAACCGTGCGTTTAGTCCAACTGGAATTCTTAGAGCGGTTTGGAATAATTTAAGAGGTGGCTCACTTCAAGGTGGCTCAACTATTACTCAACAATATGCAAAGACCGCTTTTTTAACACCAGAGCGATCGGTACAACGAAAAATAAAAGAGTTAGTAATTGCAATAAAACTAGAGAATCAATTTACTAAAGATCAGATATTTGAAAATTATCTAAACACTATTTACTTTGGCCGTGGCTCATATGGAGTACAGACCGCATCCCAGGTTTACTTTGGCACTACTGTTGATCAATTAACTACAGCCCAAGCAGCTGTGTTAGCTAGCATTTTACGAAGCCCAGGGCTTTATGATCCAGGGTTTAAAAAAGATAATTTGCCTCGGCTGGAAAATAGATTTAAGTATGTAATTGATGGCATGGTTAAGGCGGGTTGGTTAGATAAAACAAAGGCTGCAAAAATTAAGTTTCCAGTAATTAATCCAAGAGTATCTTCAGGTGCACTCGCCGGACCAAAGGGTTATGTCATCTCTTGGGTAGAGCATGAGTTAAACGCACTTGGTTTTACCGATGAACAATTACTAGTTGGTGGTTACATAATTAAAACCACCTTAGTAAAAGAGGCGCAAGAAGCTGCAGTTGCAGCGGTAAACAAAGAAGCACCGGCAAAAGCGCCAGATAATTTACATATTGGTTTGGTTGCAATTAAGCCTGGTACTGGTGAGATCTTGGCGATGTATGGTGGTAAAGATTATTTAAAGTATCAATTTAACGCTGCCACTCAAGGAATCGCCTCTGGTGGATCATCCTTTAAACCATTTGCATTAGTTGCCGCACTTGAAACTGGTATACCACTTACCTCTATTTGGAATGGCAGCACACCAAAGGTTTATGACGACGGCATTGGCCGGCCTTATGAAGTAAACAATTATGGCGGTGAGAAGTGGGGAAATATTTCACTACTTACTGCAACTGAGCACTCAGTAAATACTATTTATGTGCCCCTCGGTATTAAAGCAGGGGTTGAAAAAGTTGTAGATGTTGCACGTCGTGCTGGAATTCCAGAGTCGGTGCAAATGGTGGCATCACCTTCAGTAACTCTTGGTTCATCTAGCCCGCATGTAATTGATTTAGCAAATGCTTATGCAACATTTGCAGCGCAAGGAGTTTATGCAAAACCATTTATTATCAATGAGGTGCAAGGTCCAAATAAAGGAATTTTGTATCAGGGAAGAATTCAAGCCCAAGAGGTCTTTAGAAAAGATGTAATGGCAGATCTAACCTACGCACTTAATCGGGTAACAATCGCAGGTACTGGTGCGGTAGTTGGCGCAAGATTAAAGCGGCCAGCTGCCGGAAAAACTGGAACATCTAATGACAACGCATCTGCTTGGTTTAATGGTTACACCCCAGAGGTTGCAGCATCGGTTGCTTTTTATCGAGATGATGCAACTCAATCACTAAATGGAATTGGCGGGCTCACCTCAGTTACCGGTGGATCCTTCCCAGCTCGGGTTTGGGTTGAGTTTGTTAAAGCATATTTAGATAAAGCACCAATACAAGAGTTTCCACCACCTGCAAATATTGGTGGAACTGATCCAATAAATATGGTCAATGCTGTACCAGAGATGGATCCAGCCTTGATACCTCCTTCACCTACGCCTACACCTAAGAAAAAGAAGTAAACCTTGCTTACCAAAACGGTAAGTAGATCATTTATTGCAGTTCTTTTATTTGTTTCATTACTTTCTTTCTTTAAATTTAATCACTGCCAAAATAATGATTGGGCCTCTCCAGATAATTATGTTCACGCATGTTATACCGATATTCCAGCGCTGTATTCTGAGCGCGGTTTGGATACAAATACATTTCCATACCAATCTGCCACCAACTCAATGGAGTATCCACCACTTACTGGATTAACCGCCTGGTTAATCTCATTTGTCACACCAGATAACTCACATAATTGGTTTTTTAATTTAAATGTATTGCTACTAATTATGATGTTTATCATCTCAGCAGTAATTGTTAAACAACTTGCGCCAAAATACCTATATCTATTTCCGGCTTCTCCAGCAGTTGTTGCTAGCTTGTTTATTAATTGGGATCTACTAGCAGTTGCCTGCGCGCTACTTGCAATTTATTACTTTGAAAATAAGAGGTTTGAGCAAAGTGGTATCTGGCTTGGTATCTCGATTGCGACCAAGTTCTTCCCAATAGTCTTGCTGTTGCCAATTGCAGTTATTTTTTATCGGCGCAGGCAATATAGAGAACTCATTAGATACTTTTTTACAACTACAATTATTTGGCTAGCGGTAAATCTACCTATCGCACTTTTCTATTTTGATGGTTGGTGGCGGTTTATTAAATTAAATTTAGAGCGCGGGGCAGATTTTGGATCAATTTGGTATGGCCTATCCCTACTTGGCATAAATACGCCAGCTTTAGATTTAATCTATCCACTGATTTCAATTGGATTATTTGCAGCTCTTACTATTTATTTAGTTAGACTAAAACAAACCCCAACCCTTGCTCAAATTGCTTTCTTTGCAGTTTTTATCTTTACAACTGTAAGTAAGGTTTACTCACCACAGTATGTCTTATGGCTTACCCCACTTGCAGTCATTGCACTTACTAACAGTAGGCAGCAGATTACATTTTGGTTTTGGCAAGCAACTGAGATTATTTATCACCTAGCTATTTGGCAGTACTTAGCATTATTCTCTGGTGCAAAATTTGGCCTCCCAGCCGGTGGTTACGCTATTGCCACACTACTTAGAGTTATTGGGATATCAACCTTTACCTATCTACTGATGCGGGATTTAAGCGGTAAATCCACAGCAAAAATAAGGGTGATTTCGCGCTAAAGCGGCTGCAGGTTAATATTGCCCCAACACCTGCTGCGGAAATCCCGTGGCCGCTTTAGTCCAGAGGTGGTTTAAAAAATGCGTCGCTATGAACTCATGGTCATATTAGATCCTGATTTAGAAGAGAAGACCGTATCGCCAAGTCTTGAAACTTATCTAAAGATAATTAAAGATGGTGGCGGCAAGGTTAATAAGTTAGATATCTGGGGTAAGAGACGAATGGCCTTTGAAATAAATAAAAAAGGCGAGGGAATCTACGCAGTTATCGATATGCAATCAGAGCCAGCACCAATTAAAGAGTTGGATCGTCAACTTAATTTAAATGAGTCGGTTCTTCGCACCAAAGTTGTCCGGCCAGAGTAAATCCCCGACCGGTAAATAAATAACAAGCATCTAAAGTAGATAAGGGAGAAATAAAAATGGCAGCAGGCGATACCAACCTAACCATGATCGGTAATTTGGTCAGTGACCCAGAGTTGCGCTTCACACCAAGCGGTGCGGCAGTGGCAAAGTTTACTGTGGCATCAACACCACGTTACTTAGATAAAAACACAAATGAGTGGAAAGATGGCGATAGCCTTTTTCTACAATGCCAAATTTGGCGACAAGCAGCAGAGAATGTTGCTGAGTCGCTAACAAAAGGTATGCGCGTAATTGTTTCAGGTCGC
>Ga0214921_10003782_pt1 | contig 22900 bp, 31 predicted proteins | sample LL1505_MetaG_FD_177992 | JGI IMG/M metagenome (GOLD analysis project Ga0214921, IMG submission 177992) | Freshwater microbial communities from Lake Lanier, Atlanta, Georgia, United States - LL-1505 | ecosystem: Environmental > Aquatic > Freshwater > Lake | place: USA: Georgia | collected... | reverse complement strand
GTAAAGGGAATATTAAAGAATCCTTAAACTTTGAGATTTTAACAAATGGTAGCATTACTCCAAAACGTAGTCTTCAAGAGTCTTTAAAAATATTAATGAATTTGTTTTATCCATTATTTTTAAATCCTACTTTTTTAAATGTCTCCGAAAAATTACTGAAAAAAAATTATCCAACAGAAAAAATTTAATAAAAAAAAGAGAAAACAATTTTTTTAAACTATGAAAACAGTTTTTCCTAAAAAAGAATGCCATGTCCCAAAATGGTTTGTAGTTGATGCTACAGGTAAAACATTAGGACGTTTAGCAACAGAAGTCAGTAAATTATTACGTGGTAAAGAAATTTCATATTTTACTCCTGGTGTAGACCAAGGTAATTTTGTTGTTATTTTAAATGCGAGTAAAATTGAAGTAACAGGTAAAAAAGAAGAACAAAAACTATATTATCGTAATTCTCAAAGACCTGGTAGTTTAAAAATTGAAACTTTCAAACAAGTAAAGTCTAGAGTTCCAACAAGAATTTTAGAAAAAGCTATTTGGGGTATGTTACCAAAAGGTGTCTTAGGCCGCGAATACTATCGACGCTTATATATTTATTGTGATAATAAAATTAATTACACAAAATCACAAAATGAAGTAAAAACAGTGCCATTAGAATTAGCTGATTCAAATAATTGGATCAAAGTTGATATTTAAAGGTAAATTTTAAATAAAAATTAAATGTTATGAATAGTAAACTCGATATTTTATATACTGGAATTGGAAAACGAAAAACTTCAGTTGCAAAAGTTTTTTTAAAAGATGGTTCTGGAATAATTACCGTTAATAATAAAAGTTTTGAAGACTTTTTTTCTGGAGTAGCAGAAGATCGTGACTTAATTAAAAATCCCTTTGTTTTAGTTAATTTAACAAATAAATATGATGTAATCATAAATGTTAAGGGTGGTGGAATTAGCTCACAATTAGATGCAATTCGTTTAGCAATTTCAAAATCAATTTGTACAATTAGTAATGAATATCGTCAAACTTTAAATGCACATTTATTATTACGTAGAGATGCAAGAATTAAAGAAAGACGTAAATATGGTCTAAAGAAAGCCCGCAAAGCTTCACAATACTCTAAACGTTAATTTAAAAATTTTAATATGCCAAAAAAAGATTTACACCCAGAATTTTATAAAACTAAAGTATTTTGTGATGGAAAATTAGTTTTAGAAGTAGGGACAACAAAACAAGAACTTTCAGTTGATATTTGGTCCGGAAATCATCCTTTTTATACAGGTTCACAAAAAATTATTGACACAGAAGGACGCGTAGAAAAATTTGAACGTAAATATAGTTTAAAAGAAAAGAAATAAAAGGTTAAAAATATGCCAACAATTCAACAATTAGTTCGTTTAAATCGAACAAAAACAATTTATCGTACAAAGACACCAGCTTTAAATTCATGTCCTCAAAGACGTGGAATTTGTACTCGTGTTTATACAACAACACCAAAAAAGCCAAACTCGGCGATTAGAAAAGTTGCTCGAGTAAAGTTAACTAGTGGGTTTGAAATTACAGCATATATTCCAGGAGAAGGTCATAGCTTACAAGAGCATTCAATTGTTTTAATCCGTGGTGGGCGTGTTAAAGATCTTCCAGGAGTACGTTATAAAATTATTCGTGGAGCCCTAGACTGTACAGGTGTAAAAGATAGAAAACAAAGTCGCTCAAAATATGGAGCTCGTAAGCAAGTAGCAGGTGTAGCAGGAGCAAAACCTGGTGCTAAAAAATAAATAAATTTAACTTTTAAAACAAAATTAGAGAAATATGTCACGTAGAATCTCAACAAAAAAGCGTTTCCCTGAAAAAGATTCAAGATTTGATAACTTACTTGTAAGTTTATTAGTTAATCGAATTTTAAAATGTGGTAAAAAACGTCTTGCAAAAAGAATTGTTTATAAAGCTCTAGAATTTATTGAATTTAGAACAAATCAAAATCCAATTCTAATTTTAGAAAAAGCCGTTCGAAATATTAGCCCACGTGTTCAATTAAAAGCTAAACGTATTGGTGGTGCAACATATCAAGTACCAACATTATTAAATAAATATCGTTCTACAAATATTGCAATTCGTTGGGTTGTAGAATTTTCGCGTAAACGTTCTGGTAAAGGAATGTCTTTAAAATTAGCAAATGAACTCTTAGAAGCTGCTAAAGGTCTAGGAAATGCTATTAAGAAAAAAGAAGAAACACATAAAATGGCAGAGGCTAATAAAGCATTTGCACAATTAAGATAAAAACTTAATTAAAATCGCCAAAAGCATAAAACATCTATTAAATAATCTTTAAAACTTATTAAAAATGGCAAGAGATAAATTCGAACGTACAAAACCGCATATCAATATTGGAACAATTGGACATGTTGACCACGGAAAAACAACATTAACAGCTGCTATTACTGCAACTTTATCAACATTAGGTGGTGCTGTTTTAAAGAAATATGAAGATATTGATGCTGCTCCTGAAGAAAGAGCACGTGGTATTACTATTAATACTGCTCACGTAGAGTATGAAACAGACTTTCGTCATTATGCACATGTAGACTGTCCAGGTCACGCAGACTATGTAAAAAACATGATTACTGGAGCTGCACAAATGGATGGTGCTATCTTAGTAGTATCAGCTGCAGATGGAGCTATGCCACAAACACGTGAACATATCTTATTAGCACGTCAAGTTGGTGTAAAAAAATTAGTTGTATTTTTAAATAAAGCTGATCAAGTTGATGATGCTGAATTAATTGAATTAGTTGAACTTGAATTACGTGAATTATTACAAAGTTATGATTATCCAGGAGATGAAATTCCATTCATTGCTGGTTCTGCTTTATTAGCTTTTGATGCTGTAACTAAAAATCCAAAAATTAAGAAAGGAGAAGATAAATGGGTTGATAAAATTTTTGACCTAATGAAAGCTGTTGATGACTATATTCCTACACCAGCTCGTGAAGTTGATCAACCATTCTTAATGGCAATTGAAGATGTATTCTCAATTACAGGTCGTGGAACAGTATCAACTGGAAGAATTGAAAGAGGAGTTGTAAATATTGGTGATACAGTTGAATTAGTTGGTTTAGGGGAAACAAAAACAACTACTGTAACTGGTTTAGAAATGTTCCAAAAAACTCTTGATAAAGGAATGGCAGGTGATAATATTGGTATTTTATTACGTGGTGTTCAAAAAACAGATGTTTTACGTGGAATGGTACTATGTAAACCTGGATCAATTAAACCACACACAAAATTTGACGCTGAAGTTTATATTTTAACAAAAGATGAAGGTGGACGTCATACAGCTATCTTTAAAGGATATCGTCCACAATTCTATGTACGAACAACAGATGTAACTGGTCAAATTGCTGAATTCACATCTGATGGAAATGTTATTGAAATGGTAATGCCAGGTGATAACGTTAGCATGCGTATTGAACTAATTGCACCAATTGCAATTGAAAACGGTATGCGTTTAGCAATTCGTGAAGGTGGAAGAACAGTTGGTTCAGGATTAGTAACAAAAATCATTGAATAATTAAGTAGGTAAATATGAAATTCCGTATACTTTTAAGATCATTTAATAATGAATTAATTAATTTAGCTTGTCAACAACTTAGAACAACGTTGTTAACTGCCGAAAACGATTGTAAAATTAATGGAGTAGTTTCACTACCCATTAAAATTAAACGTTTTTGTGTTCTTAGATCTCCACATATTGATAAGGACTCAAGAGAACATTTCGAAGTACGTCAATATAAGCGTTTTATCGATTTAAATACAGAATCTCCATCTATTTTAGACTTATTACTAAAAACAGAATTACCAGCAGGAGTTTCTTGTTCTTTAAAAATCCTTACTCAAAAATAATTAAAAAAAATTAAGTCATTTTAAATGACTTAATTTTTTAGTATAAGTTTTCTTCTTCGTGTGTTAAAATTTCAGCATCAGATGTTGCATATGCTACACATGTTAATAAGAAACCATTGGCAATTTGATCTTCATCTAAGAATGTTTGATCCGGTTGATCAATCTTACCTTTTGATACTTTTCCTAAACAAGTAGAACAAGAACCAGCACGGCAAGAGTATGGTAATTCAATATTATTATCTTCTGCTGCTTCTAAAATGAATTTGTCATCTGGACAGTCAATTGTTACATCTAAATTTTGTGCTTTGCTTAAAAGTCTAACTTTATATTTTTTTGCCATGATAAATTTTTTAATTCTAAATTAATAAATGAATGTTCGAGAACAAAAAAATCCTAACAAAACTTACTGAAAAAATCAATATATTTTATTTGTTAGGATTAACGGAAAGGGGTTTAAACTACAAATTTTAATAACACGTAAGCAATACTAGCTCCACCAAATCCACCTACAATAAAACCAGAAGTGAATTGGCGCCAACCTTGTTGTGTTAAAAAATCAACTAAAACTTTTTTATTTTCTGCTTTTTTTGCAGCTGCATCTGAAAATGTTACAAAACCATAGATAATTAAACATGTTGTTAAAATGATTAATAAACTAATTGTTGAAACGAAACCAACAAAACTTCCAACTTGACTATCTCTTAGTGGTCCTAATTGAACAAAAGGTCCAAGTAAGAAATAACCATGAACAAAACCGATATTAATCCCACGTAATAAAGGTGATAATCCTGTTTTATAGGCAGGTAATAGACTAAGATATGTTTTTGTTAAATTTGAACTAGTAACAGGAGTTGCAAGATGTCCAACAAAAGGATCCCCTTGAAAAGATGAAACTACATCAAATTTTTCAGCATTTTTAAGTACCATATTTAATATTTTTGTTTAAAAATTAATCTCTTCTATATATTATAATAAAAGTTAATAGATTTATGTTAATTATAAATCTATTAACTTTTTATAATATAATTCTGTATATTATATATAACGATTCAAACTTATTAAATTGAAAATAACACAGCAATGTCAACAATTCTTAATTATTTAATTTTATGTGGTCTAATGTTTGGTTTAGTATCAGGTTTATACTTAGCATTAAAAACAATTAAATTAATTTAATTGTTTTTAAGAAAAGTTAACCCAAAATTATTTTGATAAATTAAAATTTTATGAGTGAAACTGTAATCAAAGAAAATATTATTGGTGCCAGAAATTTTAATAGTATAATATTCATGATAATTTTAATTATTGCTGGGATAGGTTTCTTTTTAGCTGGCTTATCAAGCTATTTAAATATTAATTTATTAAAAATATCAGATACTTCGGAAATAAGATTTATTCCTCAAGGTATTGCTATGTTATTTTATGGAACTGGAGCAATTGGAATTGGTATTTATTTATTACTAACAGTGATTTGGAATATTGGAAGTGGCTACAATGAGTTTTCAAAAATAGAATCAATTGTTCGAATTGTTAGACTAGGTTTTCCAGGCAAAAATAGAACTATCTTTCTTTCTTATGAATTTAAAAATATTAAAAATTTAAAATTTTTAATTAAACAAGGACTAAATCCACGTTGTAATATCTTATTAGTTTTAAAAGATAAAAGAGAAATTCCTTTATTTCCAGCTCAATTTTTATTAAATCCAATTGAAACAGAAAAAAAAGCAATTCAATTAGCAACATTTTTACAGGTACCTGTTGAAAGTTTAGTTATTTGAGTACTTTAAGTACAAAGAGAACTAAACAGTTGTTAACATAACATATAGCGGGCATAGTTTAGTGGTAAAACTTCAGCCTTCCAAGCTGATTATGACAGTTCGATTCTGTCTGCCCGCTTTTGATGCCTTTCTTTAAAAACATCTTAATGTATAATAAATTAGAAATATAATTTATTTTGGAGTGACAAAAGAAGAATTTTTACTAGAAAAATTAGTAAAAACATGTCTGGTGGATCTACAGGGGAACGCCCTTTTACAGATATTTTAACAAGTATTCGTTATTGGATTATTCATAGTATTACAATTCCAACATTATTTTTATCAGGTTGGTTATTTATTAGTACAGGTTTAGCATATGATGTTTTTGGAACACCAAGACCTGATGAGTACTTTACACAAGATCGTCAACAAGTTCCATTAGCAAATGAACGTTTCAATGCAAACCAAGAATTAGAAGATTTAAAATAAGTTTTGAAACTTCTTTAACGATTTAAAATAAAAAATTCTTATAAATTTTAGAGAATCATATGAATAAAAACTTTAACCGCTCTGTTGCATATCCTATTTTTACATTCCGTTGGTTAGCAATTCATGCGTTAGCTGTTCCAACAATCTTCTTCTTAGGTGCTATTACATCAATGCAATTTATTCAACGTTAATCGAGGTATATTACATGACAGGTCCAAATCCTAATGCACAAGCTGTTGAATTAAACAGAACATCATTATACTGGGGATTACTATTAATATTCGTTCTAGCAGTATTATTTTCAAGTTATTTCTTTAATTAATTATAAAATTATAATTTTCATACGTTTTATGGCAGATACAAATAGACGCGTTCCTCTTTGGTTAATTGCAACTGTTGGTGGTCTTGGTGTTTTCACTGTTTTAGGCTTATTCCTTTATGGTTCTTACTCTGGATTAGGATCTTCTTGGTAAATAAAAAGAATGTTGAGTTTTTAATTACTCAACACTTTCTTTTTCAATATAAATAAATAAGCTAGCCATTACCAATCCTGGTAAGAAAATTCCAATTATGGGTACAAGGATAGAAGGAAAATAAGGAGCAATCATGTATTACCTCTTTAATTTTTTAAATCTCTATCTATTATAGTACACTTTTTCTGTTTGGTGAACAAGTAAAAACTTTTTTCTTACTAACTTATTTACATATTTACAATAAACAATATGACGATTAATTTAAAAATCGTTGAATCCATGAAGCAATTCGCTGAAAGTTATGCCAAGTCTACTGATACATTTTTTTGTAGTGACTTGGAAGTAACTGATTCAGTTATACAAGGATTAGCTAAAAATAAAGAGCTTTTCGGAGCACCTTTATGCCCGTGTCGCTATTATGATAGTAAAGAAGATGAAATTAGTATAGCTTATTGGAACTGTCCTTGTGTTCCGATGCGTGAAAGAAAAGAATGTCATTGTATGTTATTTTTAACACCTGATAATGAATTTTCTTCGACTAAACAATCGTTTACAGAATAAAAGAGATACATATCTAAAAATCTAATGTTAAAGATATTTTAAAAGGTAAATTATGACACCATCATTATCAAGTTTCTTAAGTAGTATTTTTGTAGGAACTGCTTTAGTTATTATTCCTATTACAGCAGCTTTAGTTATTGTAAGTCGTTTAGATCCATTAAAACGCGAGGAATAAGATGATAAATGTAATTGTTGAACCCGCACTCCTTCTTGGAGCTATTTTTGCTGTTGTAATGATACTTTTATATAGTCTTCGTTTTATAAATTCAGATTTAGCAACAGATTGGGACATTTTTATAACAACTATTGGAATTGTTTATAGTTCAATTATTGTTATTCATGGTTGGCGACTTGACCCAATTTTACTATTTAGTCAGGTACTTCTTATTTTTATTACATTTTCTTTTTGCTGGATCTTAATTCGTCAACGTGAGATTATAAGACGTTTAATTGAGAAAATTTAAAACTCTTTTAACCTTTTATAATAATTTTCACTTATTCTTATAAATTTTCATAAGAAGTAATTTATAATACTATTTAAAGAGAAATTTATTTCTAGAATCGTAATTAATTAATTTTTACAATCATTTTAAAATATTTTTATGTTAGGATTAAAATTATTCGTTTACACAACAGCTTTCTTCTTTATTACAACAGCAATTTTTGGATTATTATCAAGCGATTCATCTCGTAACCCTAGTAACGTTCGTTAATACTTTTCACTAAATCATTTATCTTGTGCTCAGATGTGAATAAAGATTTATAAAAAAAGTAATGGGAAAAGTATATAATTGGTTCCAAGAACGACTTGAAATTCAAGCCATTGCGGATGATATTTCAAGTAAGTATGTTCCGCCTCATGTTAATATCTTCTACTGTTTAGGTGGAATTACGTTTGTTTGTTTTTTAGTTCAAGTTGCAACAGGTTTTGCAATGACATTTTACTATAGACCTTCAGTAGCAGATGCTTTTGCATCAGTTGAATATATGATGACTCAAGTTAACTTTGGATGGTTAATTCGTTCAATTCATCGTTGGTCAGCAAGTATGATGGTATTAATGATGATTTTACATGTATTCAGAGTTTATTTAACAGGTGGATTTAAGAAACCTCGTGAGTTAACTTGGGTTACTGGAGTTATCTTAGCATCTGTTACTGTATCATTTGGAGTTACAGGATATTCTTTACCATGGGATCAAATTGGTTATTGGGCATGTAAAATTGTAACAGGAGTTCCTGATGCAATTCCAGTTGTAGGAAGTAGTTTAGTTGAATTATTAAGAGGTGGTACAAGTGTAGGACAAGGTACGTTAACACGTTTCTATAGTTTACATACGTTTGTTCTTCCATTAATTACAGCAGTACTTATGCTAGCTCATTTCCTTATGATTCGTAAACAAGGAATTTCTGGTCCATTATAAACAAAACGTTATCTATTTACATATTAAACATTAATTAATCTAATTATGTCAGTTATTAAAAAACCGGATTTATCAGATCCAAAATTACGTGCAAAATTAGCCAAAGGAATGGGACATAATTATTATGGTGAACCAGCTTGGCCAAATGACCTTTTATATATTTTCCCTGTTGTTATTTTTGGTACATTCGCATGTGTAATTGGTTTATCTGTTTTAGAACCATCAGGGTTTGGAGAACCTGCAAATCCATTTGCAACTCCTCTTGAAATTTTACCAGAATGGTATTTCTTCCCAACATTTAATTTATTACGTGTATTACCAAATAAATTATTAGGAGTTCTTTCAATGGCAGCTGTTCCAGCTGGTTTATTAACGGTTCCATTTATTGAAAATGTAAATAAATTCCAAAATCCATTTAGACGTCCGATTGCAATGACTGTTTTCTTTGTTGGTACAGTAGTGGCAATTTGGTTAGGGTTTGGTGCTGCAATGCCAATTGATAAAGCAATTACACTTGGTCTATTCTAAGGATTGATTTGCCTATTTACAATTAATTGAATTGTTTCATATAATTTCTAGGAAGACGAATTTGGCTTTGTAGCTCAGTTGGTTAGAGTGGGGGACTCATAAGCCCTAGGTCGTAGGTTCAAATCCAACCAAAGCCATATTCATAAAAGGAGAGATGGCAGAGTGGTCGATCGCGTTAGATTGCTAATCTATTGTACAGTTCATCTGTACCGAGGGTTCGAATCCCTCTTTCTCCTTATTGCCTAATTTTGGGATTGTAGTTCAATTGGTTAGAGCACCGCCCTGTCACGGCGGAAGTTGCGGGTTCGAGTCCCGTCAGTCCCGCTTCTAATTTTTTATTCTTTTATAATAGTTTTATCTACTAGCTTAAAATAGAAATTTTAAAAACTATTATGAAATTAAATCTTCAAGTACTTCTTTCGAAAATCCTTTCTTTAGGACTATTTTCATTCATTTTAATGACAAGTGATGTTTCTCCAGCAAATGCTGATTTTACAAATTTAACACCTTGTAAAGACTCTCCAGCATTTCAAAAACGTTTAGCAAGTTCTGTTAAAAAATTAGAAAATCGTTTAAAACTATATACACCAGAAAGTAAAGAAACATTATTTTTAAATAAAGAAATTGCTAATACAAAGGCACGTTTTGAAAGATATGGAAATTCTAACTTATTATGTGGAAAAGAAGGATTACCACGTATTATTGCATCAGGACAATGGGATCATGCAAATGATTTCGTAGTTCCAGGAATTTTATTCCTTTATATTACTGGCTGGATTGGTTGGGTTGGTAGAAAATATATTCGCTATGCTACAACAACAGAAAATGCATTTGAAAGTGAAATTATTATTAATGTACCTGTAGCTATTTCTATTATGAATTCTGGATTCTTATGGCCAGTAGAAGCTTGGAAAGAACTAACAAGTGGTGATTTATTAGCTACAGATGATGATGTAACTGTGTCTCCTCGTTAATTTCAATTTATATATCTATTTAATTCAATATTTTTATTATGAACGATTTTTTAAAATATCTTTCAACAGCTCCTGTATTAATGACAGCATGGTTATCACTTACGTCAGTATTTTTATTCTTTATTAATACACTTTATCCAGACGCTTTAATTTTCCCAACATTCTAAGGAAGAATCGGGATAGAAGGATTCGAACCTTCGACTTTCTGCTCCCAAAGCAGACACGCTACCAAACTGCGTTATATCCCGAATAGAGTTTTTAGAAGCTCTAAACGAATTTAGTATACATCTGAAATTTTAATATTGCAAACATAAAAATTTTTTAAAAGTTGCACTATTAAAATTTTAGTGTTAATCTATAAGATAATAAATCTGAGTGAATTAAATGAAGCAACGAACTTAACAAACTTATAAAACAAATTATGTCATTTGCAAAAAGATGGAAAGCTAATTGGGAATTAAAATCATTAAGTAAAGATGAATTATTTGATGTTATTGTTAAAATTATTACAAAACAATTAGACGGATTAGAAAAAGAAGATGTAAAATTAGAATCAAACTTTGTTATTGATTTCGAAGCAGATTCAGTAGATGTAGTTGCAATGTTATTGTACCTTGAAGATATGTTCAAAAACGCGTCTCAAACAACAAAAACAGTAGTACCTACAGATAAACTAGGTCAAATCGTTTTAGTTGAAGATATTTTTGATATTATCTATGAAGTATTAGTTGGAATTGAAAGTAAAATGTCACCATTTGTAGCTATTAAACCAGACTATTCAGCATTAGAAAAACGTACAAAACCAATGGGAGAATTATATCCTCAAAGTTAATCCTTTAAAAATTAATAATTAAGTCATTAAGACTTAATTATTTAATAGTAACTTTTCCACCGGCAGCTTCAAGTTCTTTTTTCATTGTTTCGCATTCTTCTTTAGTTGCTCCTTCTTTTAATAATTTTGGAACATTGTCAACGATATCTTTTGATTCTTTTAATCCAAGACCTGTTACGTTACGAACAATTTTAAGAATAGCAATTTTCTTATCAGCCGGAACATCAGTTAATGTTACATCAAAAGAAGTTTTTTCTTCTGCGGCTTCAGCGGGTGCTGCAGCTCCACCTGTTGGCATAGCCACACTTGCTACTGAAACAGATGTATCAACACCAAAAACTGTTTCAATTTCTTTAACTAATTCAGAAGCTTCTAAAAGTGTTAATGTTTTTAGTTGCTCAATAATATTTGTAAGTTTTTCACTCATATTAAAATAATAATTTTATTACTAATCGTTTATACTGTATTAAAAATTAATACTATTTAGGAATCACTAAAATTCCTTATAGATTAAAATATAACAAACAATAACTAATTGAACAATTTTTATTGTTTCTTAAAACTTGTTAATTCAATTGCAATTGCTGGGCTCATTGTTGTGCAAACATTAAATGATTTAAAATAACGTCCTTTAACACCAGTAGGTTTATTTTTTTCAATTGAATTATAAACCGCTAATAGATTTTCTCTTAGTTGTTCTTCTGAAAAATTTACTTTCCCAAAACTTAAATGTACAATTCCTGTTTTATCTGCACGGTATTCTAATTTCCCTTTTTTGAATTCATTAATTGAATCCACTAAATTTGTTGTTACTGTTCCTGATTTAGGTGAAGGCATTAATCCTTTTGGACCTAAAACACGACCTAGTTTAGCCAATTTAGGCATTAATTGAGGTGTTGTTATTAGTAAATCAAAGTCTAATTTCCCAGCGTTAATTTCTTCAATTAAGTCATCTGCACCAGCAACATCGGCACCCATTTTTAAAACTTCTGCAACATAATCAGGTTCTGTAAAAACTGCAATGCGTAATGTTTTTCCCGTACCGTTTGGTAAAACAAGACTTGTTCTTAATTGTTGATTCGCATATTTCGGGTCAATATTTAAACTAATATGTGCTTCAACCGATTCAATAAATTTAGCGGTTCCTAATTGTTTGATCATTCCAACAGCTTGATCAAAAGAGTAACTATCTTCTTTTAACAAACTTCTTAGTTTTTGAATACGTTTTGATTCTTTTTTCATAATTTTTAATTAAACAAGTAAATTTAAATATCTATAAATTAATTAGACTCCCACTTTAATTCCCATGCTTTTTGCAGTTCCTTTAATGATTAAAATAGCTTGTTCTAAATTATCTGTATTTAAATCATTCATTTTAATTGTTGCAATTTCTTTAACTTGTTCTAATGTTACCGTTCCCACTGTTTCTTTATTAGGTTGTGCTGCACCTTTTTTTACATTAGCAAATTTAGCTAATAAAACTGAAGCAGGTGGTGATTTTAAGATAAATGAATATGAGCGATCATCATAAATTGTAATTTTTACTGGAATAATTAATCCCATCTTATCTGCAGTTTTAGCATTATATTCTTTACAAAAACCAGCAATATTGACACCATGTTGACCTAAAGCTGGACCTACTGGTGGTGCAGGAGTTGCTTTACCTGCAGCTAAAGCTAATTTTACAAATGCTTTAATTTTCTTCGCCATAAATTTATTTTTTATTATTTATAGAATTTAAATTGTTTTCAAACTACCGAATGTAATATACGCGCCCTGAAGGACTCGAACCCTCGACACCAGATTTTGGAGACCTGCGTTCTACCAACTGAACTAAGGACGCATTACTTGTAAATTAAAAAGAAAATTTTTAATACAACTATAATATAAAGCATTATGTAACTAAAATCAAATAATTCTTTCTTTTTAAAAAGATTCAAATTGAAAATAACTATATTTTAAGTTATGAAAATACAAAAGTTCAACTATTCAAATACAACTCCATTACCACATAACTTTTTAGCTGAAGAATCAATTTTGAATATTTTATTAACTCATCCAAAACTTGTTAAAAAAACATTAATAAATTTAAAAAGTGATAGCTTTTATTTTGAGCCACATAAAATTATTTATTCTATACTTTCAGAATTAGATGAAGAAAATAAGCCAATTACTTTGACCCTTTTAATTACTAAATTACAGGATAAAGCTCTATTAAATGAAATTGGAGGAATTGAGAGAATTATTCAAATTATTAATAAATTTGAAAATCTATTAAATCTTGACGAATATATTCAGGCTATTAATGAAAAATATTTACGACGTTTGATTATTGAATTTGGAAAACAGAGTATTATTTGGGGGTATACGACTTCACTTGAACTTGATGATATATTGACAAGAATTGAAAAATTATTATTTGATTTAAATCAACAAAATTTATCACAAAAAACTTATAGTATTGCAGAAGTTCTTGATGAAGTTTTTTTAGAAATGACTTCTAAAATAAAAAATAAAGAAAGTAGTGGTCTATTTAGTTCTTTTAGAGATTTAGATTCAATTATTCAAGGCTTTCAAAATTCAGACTTAATAATTATTGCTGGAAGACCATCAATGGGTAAAACAGCTTTTGCCTTAAATCTGGGAAGTAAAATTGTCTCAAAATACAAGATACCTTTAATTGTTTTTACACTTGAAATGTCTCGTCAACAAATTATTTATAGATTTTTAGCAACTCATTCACAAATTAACTATACTCGTTTAAAATCGGGTAAAATGACTAGAGATGAGTGGAATTTATTAAGTAATTCAATGCGTGAATTATCAACATTGCCCATTTTTGTAGATGATAATCCAAATTTAAGTGTAACGGATATTCGTTCAAGATTACGAACAATTTTTTCAAGTAAAAAAAAAGAAGGATTAATTTTAATTGATTATTTACAATTAATGAAAAGTAATCTTTCAAATGATAATCGGGTTCAAGAAATTTCTTATATCACTCGAAATTTAAAAATTTTGGCAAAAGAATTTGAATTACCTATTATTCTTTTATCACAACTAAGTAGAAGTGTAGAATCTAGAAATAATAAACGTCCTTTATTATCTGATCTTCGTGAAAGTGGATCCATTGAACAAGATGCTGATATTGTAATTATGTTATATCGTGATGATTACTATAATGAAATACGCAGCAATGTTTCGATTACCGAATTTATTGTTGCAAAGCATCGTAATGGACCACTTGGAACTGCAAAATTAAACTTTAATAATACTACAACAACTTTTACAAACGTTTAAAATGCCAAGAACCAGATTTGAACTGGTGACACGAGGATCTTCAATCCACTGCTCTACCAACTGAGCTATCCCGGCAAAAAAGAGCAAAACTAAAACGCAATGAATAGATTATACTTACGTAATCTATTCATTGTCAATTTGAAAGTTTTAATTAATTTTTAACAACAATTTGATCATCTTCATTTAATTGGATCTTAATTGTTCTTGTTTTTGTATTACTTTGAATTTTTAAAATATTTTCGGAAATAAGGTCTTCAATATATTTTGTTACTAAACGACGTAATGGACGAGCTCCAAATAATGGATTGTAACCTTCACGTGTTAATTTTGTTTTTACTTTATCATCAACAGTTAAAATAATTTGTTTTGCTTCGACACGTTTTGCAACTTCTTTAACCATAATATCACAAATTTTACGTAATTCTTCAGGACGAAGAGGTTGGAAAATAATAATATCATCTAAACGGTTTAAGAATTCCGGTAAAAACATTGTACTTAAACGTTCTAAAACAGCACCTTTTAAATTACTTGTTTTTTCATCTTTTTTATCTGATGATTTTTTTGAATTTTTAATTTCTTTTTCTAAAACATCATATTCTTTTAATGTTCTGAAAGACTTTTCAAACTCTACACGTAATTGTTCTTTTATATCGACTAAGAAATTCTCAGTGATTGGAGATTTTAAGAACTTAATAGCACCTGAATATTCGTCTTCAAATTGAATTTCTTCTTTTTGAACTGTTTCATCAATTGTTATAATTTCATCTTTAACTTCAACACCGCGTGATTCTCTTTCTGCCTTAATGATTTGTTGAATTTCTTCCGCGGCAGCATTGGAAGTCATGATAATAACAGTATTTTCAAAAGGTACTAAGCGTTTCTGACTATCTGTTAAACGTCCATCTTCTAAAATCTGTAATAAGATGTTTAAAATATCAGGATGTGCTTTTTCGACTTCGTCAAATAAAACGACAGAATAAGGTTTTCTACGAACAGCATCTGTTAATTGACCACCATCATCATAACCTACATAACCAGGAGGTGAACCAATTAAACGAGAAACTGTAAATTTCTCCATAAATTCTGACATATCAAAACGAATCATATCACTTTCAGCACCAAACATACTAACGGCTAATGCTTTTGTAACCTCTGTTTTTCCAACACCTGTAGGTCCACAGAACATAAAACTTGCAATTGGACGATTTGGGTTTTGAATACCTAAACGTGAGCGACGAATAGCTTTAGCAATAGCAGAAATTGCTTCTTCTTGACCAATAACACGTTTATGTAAAGTAGCTTCTAAATTAACAAGTTTTTGAGATTCGACACTTGTTAAAGATTGAATAGGAATACCTGTCATATCAGCTAAAAGCTCACGAATCTCTTTTTGTGTAATACGTTTCTTTAAACCTGTAAAATCTCCTAATTTTCGTGCACGTTTAATTAAATCTGGATCATCAAGATTAAATAAGAATTCACGACCTGTATCGGTAGAAAAATATCCCAGTAAGTTGTAAATCGTTGTTAATTCATCATCAGAAACAGAAATTTCAGAACTATATTTTAAACTCTCAACAATTCCTTTACGTAAAATTGGTTTTAATTCTGTTACAAAGTCATTAAAGACATTAATACGATTCTCTTCTAATTCACTTAAAATTTCAAATGTTTCTTCATAAAATTCAACATCATTTTCACAAAAATCAGATGTTATTGAAACTGAAACCGGATTTGTTCCAATTGAAGCTCTCATTTCGTAAATATAGTCTAACATGTTTGTTTCATGCACTACATTAATTAAATCTGAGAAATATTTTTCTTTAAAACTTGCGGTTAAGAAATTAAATTGTTCACCTTCTAACCATTCTCCAAATAAAAATAAAGACACACGATAAACACTTAAAGTGGGTAAAGTTAAGTTGTTAACATCTGTTGTCATTTCATTATAAATCTCAGAATTTTTCTTCTCAGATAAATTTTGAATACGACGAACCATTTTTGTTATTGAACGTGGTTTACTTGAGGAAAAAAGAAGTTCATCAACACGTTTTAAAACTGAAATTCTCATTGTATCAAATAAACCTTGAGAAATAGGTGATAATAAAGGTTTTGCTTCTTCTGATTCAGAAATTGTTAACGGAGCTTCAATCCATCTTAGTAAGAAGTTACGATATGCATTTTCGACTTCTTGGAAAACAAATTCTGACGCTACATCTCCTCGACGAAACGCTTCTAAACGTAATGTTCCAATGTTATTTAAGCTTGCATTTACTAATGAAGAAATAATAGATCCTTCTGTAACATTTGTTAAACGAATAACTTCTTTAGCTGCAGCTCTATCAATTAAATCAATTGCTTTATCCGGTAAAAAACGATCATAAATATATCGAGAAGCTAAATCAGCGGATAGACGTAATGCTCCTGGTAAAATTTCAACATTATGGAAAGCTTCTAGACTTGGTCGAATCCCGTAAAGAATATGAACTGTTTCATCGACTGAAGGTTCTTTAACTTTAATAGGTTGAAAACGTCTATTTAAAGCAGGATCTTTTTCAATTCTTTGATATTCTTTTGTTGTTGTTGCACCAATACATTGAAATCCACTACGTGATAAAACGGGTTTTAAAATATTAGCAGCATCTAATGAACCCTCAGCTGAACCAGTACCTCCAATATTATGAATTTCATCAATAAAAATGATAATGTTTGGCTGTGCTAAAACTTCATCTAAGACACGTTGAAAACGTAATTCGAATTCACCTCGATAACGTGAACCCGCAACAATACGAGCAAGATCTAAACTAACAATTGTACGACCTTCTAAAACAAAAGGTACTAAATTATTTACAATTTTATTAGCAAATAATTCAACAATTGCGGTTTTTCCAACTCCAGCATCTCCAACTAAAACGGGATTATTTTTTTGACGGCGAACTAGAATTTCCATCATTTCTAACAACTCTTTTTCTCGACCAAAACATTCTTCTAATTGTCCTTGTCGTGCTAAGAGAGTTAAATCTGTTCCATAAATTTCAAGTGCGGGACCTTTATCTTCATCATCATATTCATAATCATCATAATTTTCAAAATTATATTGATTTATTGAAATAGCGGCGTTCCAATTCATTTTAAATTTTAAAATTGTAATATTTACAATAATTAATCTTAGCTTATATTTCTTTCTTCTTTTTTTAATTATTCTCTAAATTGAACGTTATATAATTCTTTCAATGTTTTTTTAACATTAATAATTTCTTCTTCTATAAATTCATTTGTTAACGTTTCATTTTCTGATTTAAATTCTAGTCGAATAACGATATTTATAGTTTCTTTTAAAAAACTTTCATCAAAATATATATTAAAAAAATTTAATTTTTTAAGTTTTTTTGTACTTTTTTCAATTTCTTTTTTTAATTGAGTAAAATTAACTTTTTTATCAATTAAGAATGAAAGATCTTTAAAAATTGAAGGATATTTAGAGTATTCCGATGCCACTTTAATTTCTGTTTTCATTTTATAATTTTTAAAATGATTTAAATTAAAATCAAAGACATAGATACTTGTTTTTGAAGATTCTAAATTTCCAATTTTTGGATTTATTTCACCAATTGTACCTAAAATCTTATTATTTATTTTAATAATACTAGATCTTGTTGGATGAAAATATAAATTTTCTTTATTAATTGCTTCATAAACGACATTAGTATAATTAAAGTTGGATAAAAATACTTCAAAAAAACCTTTTACAACTAACCAATTATAGTCAGGTTGCGAAATACTTGCACGAAATTTAAACTGAAAAATTCCACTTAATTTATCTTGTTCAATAATTTTATCATTTACTCTTTTAAAAACTCTACCTAATTCAAAAAAATTAAGATTTGAAGCTCCTAACTTTAAATTTATTTCAAAAATTTTGAAAAGTTCAGGTAAAATACTTGTTCTTAAAGAATAAAAGTCTTGATTTAATGGATTTTGAATATCAATTTGATTTTTTTGAAATTTCTTTGTTTGAATTGAATTTGTAAAAACTTCGTTAAAACCATAGTTTAAGAAAAAGTTTTGAATAAATTCATAATTTTTTAATCCGGTTTTAGTAGTTAATACATTTTTTACAGGAATAATTTCTGAAAAATTCTTATAACCAACAAATCGGCTATATTCTTCAATTAAATCTATGTCTCTTTCTAAATCTCTACGTGTTGAAGGAATTTCAAAGTATAAATCTTCCTCCGTTTCTAAAATAATTTTTAATCCAGCTTTTTCAAAGACATTTAAATCATAATTTTGGAGATTTAAGATATTTGTTAATAATTTTTTATTTAATTTTAATTTTTTATGAGAATTTAAAGAAAGAATTGTATTTTTTGTTTTACTAACTTTTAAAATTTTCGCTTCAGCAACAATTTCTAAAAGCGTTAATAAACGTTGGAAAGAAAGTTGTAAATTTTGGCTAAAACTTTTACGTAAAAAGGGTAATAATTTTTTAATATTTTTATCCCCAATAAAATTCCTATCTTCAAAAGACGTATTAAATATAAATGTTAAAGAGAGTACTTGATTGTTTTTATTAATTTTCTCATTCCCAGAAATCTCTTGATCAATGAAAATTTCAAGATTCGAAAAAATACTATTAACGTTATTTTTTTGATCTTTTAACACCACACTTCCTTTTGGTAAATTTAATTGACTATTGTTTTTAGTTTCAAAAATTTGTTCGTCTAATAATAGTTCTATTTTTAATTGGTTTTCAGAACTATTTGAAATCGAGAGCCCAAAATTTGAGCCAAACTCAAAAATTATTAAATTTAAAAGATCAACTAGAAGATTTTTTGGCCCAATATTATTATTCAATAATTTATTTTTTAGCCAAAGAGGGGATTCCTTTTCTTTTTCGAGAACAAAATCAATTTTATAAGCAATACAATTTAAATTATTATTATTATTAATAAAATCTTGTTTAATTTTAAATGAATTTTGATAATGTTCTTTAATTAAACATAAATAATTAATTTTTATTTTTTCCCAAATTTTATAAATTTGAAATAAAAATAATAAACTTAAATCTTCTAATAATAAATTTTCAGTTAATAAATCTTCACGATTTGCAGGAATTTTGATTAAAAGCTTTTTATCTAGAATAAATTCATTTGTTTTTAATAATTCAGTTGAAATACCATCTACTTCAAAACCAATTAAATTAAGAGTATTAATTAGTTCTTCTGAGGTTAAATTATTTAATTTTGCTTTTTTATTTAATGTGTATAAAGAATATTCCATAAAAAGAATTTTGTTATTATGATAATTTGTAACTTTTTTTTAACTTTCGGAAAAAAATAAACCTGTTTCTTTTGAATAAGAATTCATAAAATTTAAAAAATTAAACCATTCTGTTGAATTTTTAAAAACACAAATAATTTTTAATAAAAAAGGTTGTCCATTTTTAAAGATAATTTGAATATCTTGAGATATTATCTCTTTAGTATCCCATAATAAATGCATACCTGTAATAGGTTCTGCATTTAATTCTTCTAAAAAAAAAATTTCAGGTTTAATAAAAACAAAAGTGGCTGTACCTGTTTGACGATTTTTGGAACGTGTTAATTTTACTATTGGTAATGTATTTTCTATTACTCCTTTAATAAATTGAATTTGTGCAACCATAATTTATTTAATTTTATAAAAACCTTAATAGTCGATTTCAAATTAATTCCGTCAATTAATTAATTTTATCATTTTTGATCTGCTTGTTCAGAATTAATATTTGTAAAAATTAAAAGATCTCTTAATTTTTGATAGCCTTCAGAATTTTTCCACTCATTTTCTAAAGTTAGTAGTTGATAATAAAAAGTTGTAATTTCATCTATACGAATTTTTACTTCTTCAGCTCCATATTTTGAAATATATTTCTCATACTTTGGTAATTCGAATAAGATATCACTTTGAATATCTCTTTTATTTATTAATTCAGCTGTTAATGGGGCAAATTTTAATAGATAATTTTTTTCTATTTCAAGAAAAATTTCAGAATAAACTTTAACATTTTTTACAACACGAGCAAAAAAATACTGATCACGTAGAACTGCATTCGGAAAATATAATTCTGTAACATCAAAGTTAATATTATATCGTTGATTATAATTTTTTGAATCCAGCATACGTTCCGTAAAATAAATCCAGGTATCATACTCAATTTCTTCGAATTCTTCGAATAGATCCATTGAGGAAGTAAGTCCAATTTCTAATTCTCCGTATTTTGGATTTATTAATTCTCTTATAACTTGAAAATTTTGTCCAATACCTGTCGAAAAAATACCATTTGCTGATAATTGATCAGCTATCGCGAAATAATCCTCATTCGTTTCAATTTCTTGACCAATTTCATAATTTAATTCGGGTTTAAAAAAGTTATCAATTTCAATTTTTTTTGTAAATTTAACTAATACTTTGGTAACTAAATTATTTTGAATAATATCGTATTGGACAATAATACTAGCAAATTGATCAACTGCTCTAAAAAAATTCATGTCTTTTAAATAGAAATTAAAAGTATAAAAAAATTCATTAGTACATTGAAGGTCAGTTTTTCTAAAAAAGTATAAAAAGTCGCGTTCCATTAAGTTTATATGTTTTTAAGTTTTAAGATAAAAAATTACTCATACTAAAAAAATTGGGATAGGAGGATTCGAACCTACGAATGACGGAGTCAAAGTCCATTGCCTTACCACTTGGCTATACCCCATTTATTTCTATATAAAGTAACAAATTAATTATAACCTATATTTAAAAAAAAATTAAATTGTAAAAATTGCGCAAGAAGGGATTTGAACCCCTGACACCGTAGTTCGTAGCCACGTGCTCTAGCCCCTGAGCTACATGCGCATCATATGATATAATTATATTAGGATATAAATTTTATTACAAGAAATTAAACGACTAAAATTTCATAATTTAATAGATAAATAATAGTAAAACAGACAAGAATAAAATGACAACAAGTGAAAAAAATAAAACAATTCCAAATAATCAAAAAGATGTGCGAAAAAATTTTTCATTATTTCGTAATCTTCAAGAAAATATTAATGCCTTAAATGATATTGATGACTGCATTAAGATTACGCTTGGGCCTACAGGTAAAACAGGAATTGTAGCCAACAAAAAAAATGAACTCAAATTTATTACTAGTGGTTCATTATTAATTAAATCTTTAGAGTTTCCTTCAAGTTCAGCCAATGTTATCTTAAAATTATTTGAACAAGCTGCAGTGAAAACCTATAAAATTTCAGGTGATGGTTCAACAACAACTATTTTATTATGTTGTCAGCTCTTAAAAAGTTCTTTACGTTTTTTATTAAATGGCTATAATCCAATTTTTTTAAGTAATGGTTTAAAACGCATTTGTTTTTTTCTAATTGAAAAAGTAATTGAATTATCAATTCCAATTTCAAATCGAGATCAGTTAGTCGGGGTTTTAAAAACTTCACTTGGAAAAAAAGTTAATCAAGATTTGTTTGAATTATTAAAATTATCTGTTGCTCAAATTAGTCGCGATGGATTAGTTTTAGTAGAAGAAAATGTTTCACCTCGAAATGAAATTGATATTGTCCAAGGTGTGGAAATTGATAAAGGTTTCGCTTCTTCTTACTTTGTAAATGATTTAAAAAATTTTGAAGCTGTTTATGAAAATCCTTATGTTCTAATTAGTCATTATCCAATAAATTCGATTAATCAAATTCGGGATGTTATTGAATTTGTAAAATCAAATAATAAATCCTTAATTATTGTAGCGGAAGATATTAGCAAAGATGTTATTTCTACATTAGTTCTAAATAACATTCAAAAAAAACTTAAAGTAGTTGTAGTAAAATACACTTCTATTAAATTTATTAAAAATGGTCTACTAGAAGATTTAGCAACTTTAACACATTCAAATTATGTTATTTCAAATTTAAACGATACGAATTATATTTCAAAAATTGAAGATTTAGGTCAAGCTGAAAAAGTTATTGTTAAAAAAGAGAAAACTACTTTTATTATTTCTAAATTTTCTAAATTAATTGCAAAAAGACGTATTAATGAATTAAATCGTGAATTATTAACAAGTGAGTCAGAATACGAGAAAAATATTTTTAAAACAAGAATTGCACGCCTATCGGGTAAAATTTCAAAAATTAAAGTTGGTGTATCAAATCAATATCAGATTGAAGAAGAACGACAAAAAGTAGAAAACGCTATTAATACTATTAAATCCTCATTAGAAGAAGGTATTCTACCTGGTGGTGGTTCTTTCTACCTACATCTAGTTGAAGAACTAAAAAATTGGGGCTCTTTAAATTTAATTGGAGACGAAATATTTGCTCAGCAAATTGTGACAGAATCATTAATCCGTCCATTTGAGGAATTATTTAATAATACAAATACTCCACGCTATAAAATTTCTCAAGAATTATTAAAATTAGGATATCCATATGGATATAATTTAACAGATAAAAAAATTGTAAATAGTTTTAAAGAAGGCTTACTTGATTCTTCAAAATCAGTTCGTGCAATTCTTTGGAATTCAATTACTCTTGTTTCAACTATTATTACAAGTGAATAATAATTATTTTTTAGTTTAATATACTAAAAAATAATTATTAATTTTGATTTAAAACTTTATAA
>Ga0214921_10003780_pt1 | contig 22902 bp, 16 predicted proteins | sample LL1505_MetaG_FD_177992 | JGI IMG/M metagenome (GOLD analysis project Ga0214921, IMG submission 177992) | Freshwater microbial communities from Lake Lanier, Atlanta, Georgia, United States - LL-1505 | ecosystem: Environmental > Aquatic > Freshwater > Lake | place: USA: Georgia | collected... | reverse complement strand
CCGCGGCCAATTCGAGGAGCGCATCAAGGCCGTGATGGACGAGATCAAGCGCGCCAAGAACATCATCCTCTTTATCGACGAGCTGCACACCATCGTGGGTGCCGGCGCCGCCGAGGGCGCGATGGATGCTTCCAATATCTTTAAGCCCGCCCTCAGCCGCGGCGAGTTGCAGTGCATCGGCGCAACTACCCTGAACGAATACCGCAAGTATATCGAGAAGGACTCCGCCCTCGACCGCCGTTTCCAGAACGTCAAGGTGGAGCCGCCCTCCATCGAAGACACCATCATCATCCTCAAGGGCATCCGCGGGAAGTATGAGGACCACCACAAGGCGATCTTCACCGACGCCGCCCTGGAGGCCGCCGCCAAGCTGTCCGATCGCTACATCACCGCTCGCTTCTTGCCTGACAAGGCCATCGACGTGATGGACGAGGCCGGCTCACGCGCCCGCATTGGCTCGCTGGCCCGTCCTCCCATGCTCGAGGAACTCGCGAAGGAAATCGAGACGGTCTGCGCCCAGAAAGAGGACGCCATCGCCAAGCAACACTTTGAGGAGGCCGCCAAACACCGCGACCATGAGAAACAACTCCGCACCCGCCTCGAACAGGTGACCGAAGAGTGGAAAAAGACCCGCGAGGAGAAACGCGTGACCATCGATGAGGACCTGATGATGAAGGTCGTCGCCGATTGGACCGGTATCCCTCTTTCCCGCATGGAGAAAAAGGAGTCGGAGAAACTCCTCGGCCTCGAGAAGGAGATCCAGAAGATCGTCATTGGCCAGGACCTCGCCTCGACCTCCATCGCCCGCGCCCTGCGCCGTTCCCGCGCCGATCTCAAGGATCCGCGCCGCCCGATCGGCTCCTTCCTCTTCGTCGGCCCCACCGGCGTCGGCAAGACCGAGACGGCCAAGCAGGTCGCCGCCCAGATGTTCGGTAAGCAGGACGCGCTCATCCAGATCGACATGAGCGAATACATGGAGAAGTTTGCCGTCTCTCGCCTCATCGGCTCGCCTCCCGGCTACGTTGGCTACGACGAGGGCGGCCAACTCACCGAGGCCGTCAGGCGCAAGCCCTACTCCGTCGTGCTCTTCGACGAGATCGAGAAGGCGCATCCTGACGTGCTCCAACTCCTGCTCCAGATTCTTGAGGACGGACGCCTCACCGACTCGCTCGGACGCCAGATCGATTTCCGCAACACCATCATCATTATGACCTCGAACGTCGGCGCGCAGCTCCTTATGCGCCAGACTTCGATGGGCTTCGCCGCGGCCGGTTCCGGCGCCTTCGGCGACCATGAAAAGATGCGTGAAAAGGTGCTCGAAGAGGCCAAGCGCGTATTCAAACCCGAGTTCCTCAATCGTATCAGCGACATCATCTTCTTCCGTCCGCTGGCCAAGACGGACCTCTTCCGCATCGTGGACATCGAGCTCGCGAAGTTCACCAAGCGCCTCGCTGAGCGGAAGATCGAGCTGACCTTCGCCCCTGAGGCGAAGGAGTTGCTGATCGAGAAAGGCTACGACGAAAAGATGGGCGCGCGTCCTCTGCGCCGTGCGGTCGAGCACTACCTCGAGGATCCCTTCGCCGAGTCCTTGCTCAAGGGCGAGATCACCGACGGGCAGCATCTCAAGGTGGTGCGCAACGGCGAGATTCTAGAGTTCACCCTCCAGGATCCCAGCGCGTCCTCGCCCAGCGCGGATACCGGCGTTTCTTCCTGAGTTCGGCTGGCCTATTCGTTACGCCCCCAGTGTTTCCGCAGCCCGGCAACGGGCGGCGTTTTTTGTGGGCCTACGCGAAATCCCAGTCGGTTTGGAGGACTTGGCCGCGTCTCCGCTTTTGGGCGGCTACCCAAAATCTGGCTTTGCAACTCGGTCGCACGTTCTTCTTGTTCGGCGGTTCTATGCAGAAAACCCTCATTATTTGTAAGCCCGACTGCCTTGAGCAAAAGCATGTTGGCAATGTCGTGGACCGCTTTGAAAAAGCCGGTTTTGAGATCATCGGGTGCAAAATGACCCGCCTGACCTCCGCCCAACTGCGCGAGCACTATGCGCACGTGGCCAGCAAGCCGTTCTATCCCGAAATCGAGGCTTTCATGAGCTCCCGCCCGGTCATCGTGCTCGCCCTCCGCGGCGAAAATGTCGTTGCCGTGGTGCGCGATCTCCTCGGCCCGACCGACTCCCGCAAGGCCCCCAAGGGCACCATCCGCGGCGACTACGGCACCGAGATGATGAAGAACGTCGTCCATGCTTCCGATAGCGAGGAAAACGGCCTGATCGAGATCGCGCGCTTTTTCCACGCCGACGAAGTCTACGCCTGAGTCTAGCCGGCCTCAGCCGGGTTATTTTTTAAAAAACGCCCGCCGGATTTTTTCCGGCGGGCGTTTTGTTTTCCGCTTCCAGGAGGCGACGGACGAAGGCCCGCGCTCAGCCGGTCTTTTTGCCGTAGCCCTCGGGGTGGGTGGAGTGCCACTTCCAAGCCGTGGCGACGATCGGCTCAATGCTGGCGTATTTCGGTTCCCAGTTGAGCTCGGTCCTGGCCTTGGACGAGTCAGCGTAGAGCGCGGGCGGGTCGCCTGCGCGGCGGGGAGCGGTGGTGTAGGGGACCTTCAGGCCGGTGACCTTCTCGACCGCTTGGATGACCTCGAGCACGGAGGTGGGCGTGCCAGTGCCAAGGTTGTAGAAAAACTGCGCTCCGGGCGTCTCCAGTTTATCGAAGACCGCGATGTGGGCGCGGCTGAGATCGTCCACATGCACGTAATCGCGCAGGCAGGTGCCGTCCGGGGTGGGGTAGTCGGTGCCGAAGACGTTGAGCGCAGGGCGCTTGCCGGTGGCGGCGTCGATCGCCAGCGGGATGAGGTGGGTCTCGGGATCGTGGCACTCTCCGATGGTGCCATCCTCGGCCGCACCGGCGGCGTTGAAGTAGCGGAAGGCCGCGAAACTCAGACCGTAGGCGTGGGCGAAGGATTTTAGGGCGTTTTCGATATCCAGCTTGGTCTGGCCGTAGGGGTTGATCGGGGCCTGGGGCATGCCCTCGACCAACGGCATCTTCTCGGGAACGCCGTAGGTGGCGCAGGTGGAGGAGAACACGAACTTTTTTACTCCGCAGCCCAACATGCAGCGCAGGAGGTGGAGGGTGGCGGCGACGTTGTTGAAATAGTATTTGAGCGGATCGGTAACGCTCTCGCCGACGTAGGCGTAGGCCGCGAAGTGCATGACCAACTCGATCTTCTCCTTCTTGATGATTTTGCCGACCTCGGACTCGTTGCCGAGGTTGACCGAGTAGAACGGCACGTCGGCGGGCACGGCCTTGCGGTAGCCAAAGACCAGGTTGTCGAGCACCACGGGTTGGTGACCGGCGGCGATTAATTGGCGGACACAGTGGGAGCCGATATAACCGGCGCCTCCGACGACGAGAACGTTCATGATAGGGTGGTGGACAGGGTGCTTAGCAAAAGACTGGGTGAAAAACGGAGCGAGGCTTGTATTGCCAACCCGCCCGCCTTGGCTAGCGCTTTTACTTTCCGCATGTCGTTTCAGCCCGCCCGCATCGTTATCACCGGTATCGGCCTCACCGCGCCGAACGGTAATTCCTTGTCCGAATTCCGCCAAAACCTGCTCGCCGGGGTGGCCGGAGTGGAGCCTTTCGACGTGCGCTACATGGGCCGTCTTATCGCGGGCGTCTGCCACTACGATCCGCTCCGCTACCAGACGCGTAAGGGCCTGCGCGTCGGCACCCGCGCCGGATCCATCTCGATCTACTGCGCCCACGAGGCGTTGAAGGACAGCGGCCTCGCCTTCGATAGTGTCCCCAAGGACCGCGTGGGCATTTATCTTGGCTGCACCGAGCACGGGAACGTCGAGACCGAGAACGAGATCTACGCCATCTCGAAGTTTAACTACGACACCAAGTATTGGTCGCATTACCACAACCCCCGCACGGTGGCCAATAACCCCGCCGGCGAGATCTCGCTCGCCCTCGGCATTACCGGTCCCGCCTACACCATCGGCGCGGCCTGCGCGGCGGGTAACCTCGGCCTCATCCACGCCGCCCAGATGCTCCGCCTCGGCGAGGTTGATTTCGCCTTTTGCGGGGGCGTGAGCGAGTCGATCCACACCTTCGGTATCTTCGCCGGCTTCAAGTCTCAGGGTGCCCTTGCCACCCACGCCGATCCGAAGAAGGCCTCCCGGCCCTTCGACAAGGCCCGCAATGGCATCGTCGTTTCCGAGGGCGGGTGCATTTACACCCTTGAACGCCTCGACGACGCTCTCGCCCGCGGCGCGAAAATCTACGGCGAGATCGCCGGCTACTGCGTCAATAGCGATGCCTCCGACTACGTTCTGCCCAACCCCGGTCGTCAGGCCGAGTGCGTGCGCAAGGCTCTGGTCAACGCCAAGCTCGCTGCCGCCGACATCCATATCGTCAACACCCACGCCACCGCGACCCCCATGGGCGACATTCAGGAGTGCGAGGCCATTCGCGCGGTCTTCGGCCAAGGCTGTCCCGAAACAAATATCAACAACACCAAGAGCTACATCGGCCACTGCATGGGCGCCGCCGGTGCGCTCGAGTTGGCGGGCAACCTGCCCAGCTTCGACGACCTCGTGGTCCACCCCACCATTAACGTGGACGACCTCGATCCGCTCTGCGCCATCGACGGCCTCGTGCTCAATCAGCCGCGCCAGGTGGCTAAGGTGGAGGCCATCTTGAACAACTCCTTCGGTATGCTAGGCATTAATTCCACGTTGATTGTGAAGCGCTTTGTTGCCTAATCCGGACTCTTTACTCCCGTTTCGATTCTCATGACCAAAGACGCCTGCAAGCAAATCGTCCTCGATATCATCGCCGACATCGCCCCGGACGAGGATCTCTCCAACTTGAAGCCGGAAGTCCGGCTTCGCGATCAGATGCAGCTGGATAGCATGGACTTCCTTGATATCGTCATGGAGCTCCGCAAACAGCACGGCATCGAGGTGCCCGAGGCCGACTATATCCACCTGGCCTCGCTCGACAGCTGCGCCGACTACCTGACCCCAAAGTTCGAAGCGCTGGGCAAGTAAGCCCTCGCGAACTCATTCTCTTTCTGGCCCGGCCTCGTGTCGGGCCTTTTTATTTTTTAAAACGCAAAGACGCCAAAACACGCAGGCGTAAAGGTCGGAAAACAAGTCGTTCTTCACGGTCTGATCTTTGCGACTTGGCGTCTTCGCGCTTCAATCGGCCTCTTTGATTGTGAATACCTCTTCGCACTACGACGTCGCCATCATCGGGGCGGGCATGGCCGGGCTCGCCGCCGGCATCCGTCTGGCCCACTTCGGCAAACGGGTGTGCATCTTTGAACGGCACAACGCCGTTGGCGGGCTCAACTCGTTTTACGCGCTCGACGGCCGCAAATACGACGTCGGCCTGCATGCCATGACCAACTGGGTGCCGCCCGGCGCCAAGGGCACGCCTTTGACCAAGCTGCTCCGCCAGCTCCGTATCGAGCGAGACGAGTTTGCCCTCCACCCCCAGAAACGCTCGCGCATCGCCTTCGGACCGGCCGGCGAGATCTCTCTTACCTTTACCAACGACTTCGCCGTGCTCGAAGCCGAGGTAGCGCAAAAGTTCCCCGCCCAGATTGACGGTTTTCGCACCTTGGTTGGCTTGGTTCGCACTTACGATGATGTCTCGCTCGACGCGAAACCCGAGAGCGCCCGCGCCCTGGTGCGCCGCCACGTCACCGATCCCCTGCTGGAGGACATGCTGTTTTGCCCCGTGATGTATTACGGTAGCGCCACCGAGCGGGACATGGAGTTCGGTCAGTTCGTGATCATGTTCAAGGCGCTCTTCCTCGAGGGCTTTGCCCGGCCGCTCGATGGCGTGCGCGTAATCCTGCGCGTGCTACTGGAGAAATACCGCCACGCCGGCGGCGAGCGGCGCATGAAGTGCGGCGTTAAACAAATCATCGCCGCCGCCGACCGCGCCGACCGCCTCGTGCTCGACGATGGCACGGAGGTGACCGCCACCCATGTCATCAGCACCATCGGCGCAGCCGAGACGGAACGCTTGAGCGCCGCGACTGCGGCGATGGAAGCCCATCACCCCGTCGGCCGGCTTAGCTACTGCGAGACCATCACCGTGCTTGACCGCCCGCCGGCCGCCCTCGGCTGGGGTGACGATACCATTGTATTTTTCAACGATTCCTCGCGCTTCACCTATGAGCAAATCGCCGGGCCGGTGGATGCCCGCAGCGGGGTCATTTGCCTGCCCAACAACTTCGCCTATCCCGACGGTGCGGACCTGCCCGAAGGCCTTTTCCGCTGCACTTGCCTGGCTAATTACGACTACTGGACCCGCCTGCCTGACGAGGCGGCTTATCAGGCGGAGAAACAGCGTTGGTATGGCGATATCCAACGCAGCGCGCTGCGGTTCCTGCCGCCCTTACCGACGCCTGACGCGCTGGGCCGCGCCACGGTGGCGACCGACATGTTTACTCCCCGCACCATCACCAAGTTCACCGGCCATCTGGGCGGGGCGATTTACGGATCGCCGGTGAAAATCCGCGACGGGCGCACTCCTCTGGCCAACCTTTACCTCGCCGGGACAGACCAAGGTTTCCTCGGCATCGTCGGCGCGATGCTCAGCGGCATCAGCATGGCCAATTTCCACGTCCTCGCGGCAAAAGCCTGAGAAGGATGGTTAACCACGAAGGGCACGAAGCCACGAAGTTTCCGAGCCTCGTATTTCGCTTCGCTTCGTGTCTTCGTGCCCCTCGTGGTTAACTCACACCCGCTCCACCCCGTCGCCGTTCTCCGCACGCCCTTCGCGGAGAAGTTTGGTGTGCCACGCCAATCCGGGCTCGCTCCGGCGGCGGAAGGGCGGGTGGAGTTTCTGCCTGAGTTTGCTGCTCCCGATTTTACGCGGGGACTGGAGGCCTTTTCCCATGTTTGGTTGTTGACGGGCTTTCACAAAAACCCGCCGTGGGACGGTTCCGCCACGGTGCGTCCGCCGCGTCTCGGGGGCAACGAACGTGTGGGCGTCTTCGCCTCGCGTTCACCGCTCCGGCCCAATGGCCTCGGGCTCTCTTTGGTGCGCTTGCTCGCGATTGAGTCAGGAGTTTTGCGCGTCGCGGGGATCGATTGCGTGGACCGCACGCCGGTCTACGATGTGAAGCCCTACCTGCCTTACTGCGAGGCTCGCCCCGAGGCCCGCGCCGACTGGGCGCAGGCCGCTCCGAGTGTGCGCGCCGCCGAGCAGATTTACATCCCCCCGGCCATTGCTGCTACGTTGCCGGAGGAAGTGGCCATGCTCGCGCGCGAGCTGCTCTCTCTCGATTTGCAACCGGCCTATCAGGCGACGGACGCCGGGCGGATTTATGGCATGACCATAGCGGGTTGGAACCTCCGCTGGCGACTGGCGGGCGAGACGGTCGAGGTCGTGACGGCCGAGCCGATGCCGCCGGTTGCCTAGAGCAGCGGTCCGAGGAGGCGGCTGAGGTCCTCCGCGAGGTTGGCGGGGAAGCGTGGCCGCTTGAGGTCGGAAAGGGTGAGCGGACGGGACTCGGCGGCGAGTTCTCCCGCCCAGTTCTGTAGGGCGCGACCGTCGCGCGCGCTGTGTAGCACCACGCCAATCTCGAAGTTTACGAACAGGCTGCGCATATCGACGTTGGCCGAGCCGATGAGGCCGAACTCTTCGTCCACGATGATGGCCTTGGCGTGCAACATGCGCGGTTGGTAAGCGAGCACGCGTGCGCCGGCCCGGACCAGTTGGCGCAGGTAGGGGCGGCGCGCGAGGTCGGTGACCGGGTGGTTGGAGCGCGCGGGGAGGATGAGGGTGACGTCGCGCCCGGCGCGGGCCTTGACCACGAGCGAGCGCAGCAGCACTTCGTCCGGGATGAAATAAGGCGTGACGATCCAGATGCTCCGCTGGCTTTCCTGGATCATCGCGAGGATGCCTTCATAGAGCGGGTCGCCAGACACGTCTGGTCCGGAGGCGACAATCTGCACGTCGCTCGCCCCCGCGCTCGTCTCGGCGACGGGCGTCTCGGGTTCGGCGGCCCCGGAGGGGCGGCCGGTGGCGAAGGCCCAGTCAGCGTCGAAAATCTCGTCCAGCAGGACGGCGGCCGGGCCGCGCAGGACGGCGCCGACATCTGTCCAACGTTTCCGCCAAGGCTGGCGGCCGAGGTATTCGCGGGCGAGGTTGTGACCGCCGATCAGCGCGGTGTGGCGGTCAAAGACGGCGATTTTTCGGTGGTTGCGGAGGTTGGCGGAGCCTCGGGACGACAGCGGCAGAACGGGCAGGAATTTCGCGACCTCGCCGCCGGCTTGGCGGAGGGGCTCGACGAAGCGACCGCTGGAGAAAAAGCAACCGAGCGCGTCGAGTTGCAGGCGCACCTGCACGCCTTCGCGCGCGCGGCGGGCGAGGAGGTCGATCAGGTGTTTGCCGACGTGGTCGCGGCCCAGGATATAGGTCGCGATGTGGATGGTGTGGCGGGCGGCGAGGATCTGGCGTTCCAATTCGGCGAAGGTCTCCTCGCCGCTCGTCAGTAGTTGCACGGCATTGCCGCCGACCGCTTCGCCGGCCCCGTTGGTGCGGATGGTCTGCGTAACGGGATGAGCGAGGGTGGCGGCGCTGGGGCGCTCGGCGAGGGGCGCGGGCAGGCGGAGGCGGCGTTTGCGGGTGGCGAGGCGGCGGATCTTGCGCCCGCCGAAGAGCAGGAAAAGCGGGACCGCGATCCACGGCAGCAGGATGATAGCAAACAGCCACGCGAGGGTGTTGGCTGGTTGGCGGCGTTCGCTCAGCAGGCGGGCTAGGGCGAAGAGCCCCAGCAGGAGGCCGCCGATGGTGTAGACGTGCGACCAGAGGCTGGTCTTCACCAGGTCAGTGACGACGGGGTCGAGGATCATTTCGGCTAGGGGCATGGGTCGTCAGTTCCGACTAGGGTGGGGCGGGACGATGGACGCAAGCGGCGTGGGGGGGCTTTTGGCCAAGCAAAAACCCCGGCGTGGCGGCCGGGGTTTTAAAGTGGTGGTGCGAGCCGGATTCGAACCAGCGAACAGCAAGCTGAATTGATTTACAGTCAACGTCCTTTAGCCACTTGGATATCGCACCAAAACGGGAGGGTGGAAGGTCGCGAGCGTCGCGAGGGAATTCAAGGAGTTTTTTGTCGGAGGCGTCACAAATGCCCGCCGCGCTTAAAACTATAGTAGCCCAGACCGGCCCGATCGATGGCTGGATCGCCCAAGATAAGGTGGTCGTGCAGGCGGATTTCCAGGGTATCGGCGGCGGTGCGGAGCTGCCGGGTGATACGCAAGTCGGCCGAGCTGGGTTCGGGGTCGCCGCTGGGGTGGTTGTGGGCGAGGACAAAGCCGGTGGCGGCCTCGCGCACGGCCTCGCGCAGCACCTCCGCGGTGCGGACCAGGGTCTGGTTGGCGGTGCCGGAGGTGAGTTCGGCGCAGCGGAGCAGACGGTTGCGGCTGTTTAGGGTGAGGACCCAGCATTTTTCAACCTCTAGGCCAAAGGCGCGCGGACGCAGGTAGGCGTAAATCGACTCAGGGTCGGAAAGTTCGGGGGCGAGGCTCCGCTCAGCGCTAAGGACGCGCCGGGTGATTTCGAAAACGGTGCAGAGTTGGACGGCTTTGACCTTACCGATGCCTTTGAGCCGCCGGAAATCGGGTTCGCGCCAGCGAGCGAGGGCGTGGAGGGAGCCGGCCTCCGTCAGCAGGCGTTCGGCGAGGGTGAGCACGTCGAGGCCGGAGGTGCCGCTGCGCAGGATGAGGGCGGTAAGTTCGAGGTCGTCGAGCGCGGCGACGCCGAGGCTAAGGGCGCGTTCGCGGGGACGTTGCCCGGCCGCAAGGCCGAGCAGGCGGTTGGGGGTGACGGGGGCGGTTCGCGCAACTGGCGCCGTGGGCGTCTCGACCCGAAGGCCGGCGAGTTCGGCAAGAGCGGCGGGGTAGGGAACCGGGGCGGCGGGGGGCGGCGGTTCGGCGCTCATGCGGGCGGCGGCGGGCGGTTCGTTCAGCCGAACGGAGGGCGGCGGTCAGTCCGCTCAGGCGTGGACGGCACCGTCCTCCTGATAGACCCCGAGGTGGCGATAGCGCTCGTAACGGGTATCGAGCAGGCGGGTGACGGGTAGGGCGCGCAGGTCGTTGAGGTGTTTCTGAATCGAATACTTCAGCGTGGCAGCGGCTTGCGCGGGGTCGTTATGGGCGCCGCCGAAGGGCTCGGGGATGACCTCGTCGACCACCCCGAGTTTTTCCAGCACGTCGGCATTGAGTTTCAGGGCCTCGGCTGCCTTCGGGGCGGCGGAGGGATCTTTCCAGAGTATGGCGGCGCAGCCCTCGGGCGAGATCACCGAGTAGTAGCTGTTGTCAAAAATCAGCACGCGGTCGGTCACGCCAATGCCTAGGGCGCCGCCGGAACCGCCTTCGCCGACCACAATCGAGACGGTGGGCGTGCCGAGCAGGGCCATCTCGCGGAGGTTTACCGCAATGGCTTCGGACACATGGCGCTCCTCGGAGCCGAGGCCGGGGTAAGCGCCGGGGGTGTCGATAAAGGTGATAACGGGCAGGTTAAATTTTTCGGCCAACTTCATGAGGCGAAGGGCCTTGCGGTATCCCTCAGGCTGGGGCATGCCGAAGTTTCGGGCGATCTTTTCCTTAGTGTCGCGGCCCTTCTGCTGGGCGATGATCATGACGGCTTGGCCGTCGAAAAAGGCCGTGCCGCCGATGAGCGCACGGTCATCGCCGAACTGGCGGTCGCCGTGCAGTTCCGTGAAGCCGGTGCACATCAAGGCGACGTAATCGAGGGCGTAGGGGCGGCGCGGATGGCGGGCGATTTGCACGCGCTGCCAGGGAGTGAGGCTGGAGTAGATCTCGCGCTGGGTCGCGACGATCTTTTTCTCGATGGCCGCGATCTCTTTGCCGAGGTCGAGGTTGTTTTCGATGGATTGCTTGCGGAGTTGCTCGAGTTGGGCGCTCAGTTCGCGCAGCGGTTTTTCAAATTCGAGCGTATAAGAGGTTGCTTCCATGAAGGCGTGGGCTGGGAAACGGACGACACTGGGGCGCCCGGAGAGTCCTGTCAACGAGCGGCACAGGGCGGGGGATGGCTTGGTTTGGCGCGCTCGGGCGGGCGAGGCCGTCCTGGCGGCGGGCTAATCTGCGCCACAGGCGCTAGGGCGCACGAAAAGATTGTTGTTAAAAGCGCCGGCGCGTTAAGGCTTTTGGCGGGGTAAGGTCTCGGATTCGATTTCAGATCGAGTGCCGGCCAAGCCTCGAAATGCCTTCAGGTCATCGTGGTTAATGTGCCCGTAGCTCAGTTGAATAGAGCATTCGCCTTCTAAGCGAACGGTCGTGGGTTTGAATCCCGCCGGGCACGCCACCCTCCCTAAAACCGATTCAAATCGGTGCGACCGCTGTATATCGACCCTTGATTAAATTAGGCGCCATACTGTATGGTGGCTGATAGTAAGCTCTGCAATAAACGTAAAATGCCTCACCTTTTGTTGAAAGACATCCCGCGCTACGAGTGTCTGCTCGAGTGTGCGCAGCGCTTTCCGGAGCTGGATCCTTCTGCTTGCGAAGCTTTTTTGCATCTGTTGCGCGCCGGCGACGAAGGCTTTCGGGTGATCGACGCCCACTTTCATGCTCATGGGCTCAGTCAGGGCCGTTTCACCGTGCTTATGCTCCTGGCGGACAAGGCCGGCGGGCAGGCCCACGCGCTCACCCCGGCGCAACTGGCCGATATGGCGGGGGTGACGCGCGCCACCATGACCGGTCTGGTCGATACTTTGGAACGCGATGGAATGGTCACCCGCAAGCCTGACCAGGACGACCGTCGCATGCTCTTCGTCGAGTTGACCACGCGCGGGCAGGAGTTTCTCGGCCAGATCATGCCGGAGCATTTCCGCCGCATCAGCGTGTTAATGGCCGCTCTGACCGAGCCCGAACGCCGGACACTGGTGCGCTTGCTCGGCAAGGTCGCCGACCAGGCCTTTCTCACTTTTCCCGCCAGCGCCTCCTTGGGCGCCGCCGTGCCTGCTTCCTGATTTTTTAACCACACCCACCACCCGTCATGTTCAAGAAACTCAGCCTCACTGGTCTCCTTTTGTTCCTGCTCGTCGCCCCCATTGTCGCCATCAAGGCACTGCAAATTAGTGCGTTGATCGCGATGGGAAAGACCATGGTTCCTCCGCCCGAGGCCGTTACCACCGCGGAGGTGCATGAAGAGACTTGGCGGCCCAGCCTCAACGCGGTGGGTTCCTTTGCGGCGGTGCAGGGCATTACCTTGGGCTCGGAGGCGTCCGGCACCGTGAGCCGGATCAATTTCGAGTCCGGCGCCGAGGTCGCCGCCGGGACGGTGTTGGTCGAGCTCGATACTTCCGTGGAGCAGGCGCAACTCGCCTCCGCTCAGGCCACTGCTGAACTTGCCCGATTAAACCTAGTCCGGGCGAAGTCTCTTCGCGATCAAAACACCAACTCCCAAGCGGAACTCGACGCGGTCGAAGCCCAAGGCAAGCAGGCCGAGGCAGAGGTAAACAATCTTCAGGCCGTGATCGCCAAGCGCCGCGTGACCGCCCCTTTCGCCGGACGAGTCGGAATCCGTCAAGTTAACCTCGGCCAGTTTTTGGCCGTGGGCACCCCCGTTGTGTCCCTCCAGTCCCTCGACCCGATCTATGTGAATTTCTCCCTTCCGCAGCAAAATTTGTCCCAGCTTTCCGAAGGATTGGGCGCGCGCGTCACCACCGACGTCTACCCCGGCCGTGAGTTCAACGGCCAAGTGACCGCCATTAATCCCGATCTCGATGCGACCACTCGCAGCGTTAAACTGCAGCTCACTCTGGCCAATCCCTCCGGTCTACTCCGCCCCGGGATGTTCGGCTCGGTCTCGGTTGATCTCCCGGTGACGGACAAGGTCCTCACCATCCCCGCCACCTCCGTGCTCTACGCTCCCTACGGCGACACCGTGTTCGTTGTTGAGGACGGCAAGGACGCCGCCGGCGTGCCGCAGAAGACCGTGCGCCAGCAGTTTGTCCGCCTCGGCGTGACGCGCGGCGATTTTGTTGCCGTTATCTCGGGCTTGAAGCTCGGCGATACAATCGTGAGCGCGGGCGTGTTTAAGCTCCGCAACGGCGTCGCCATCTCGGTCGACAACTCCCTCGCGCCGGACGCCCGCCTCGCTCCTACCCCCACTGATTCCTGAGCCGCCGTCCCCGCGCCCAAGCCTCCTGACGCGCTGCACCTACCATGAATTCCTTCACCGATATTTTTATCCGCCGGCCCGTGCTGGCGATTGTGGTCAGCCTCGTGATCATCATCGCCGGTTTGCAGGCCTACAGCTCGCTGAACGTCCGCCAGTATCCGCGTAGCGAGAACGCCTCCATCACCGTCACCACCGCCTACGTCGGCGCCAGCGCCGAACTCGTGCGCGGCTTCATCACCACTCCGCTCGAGCGGGCCATCGCCGAATCCGACGGCATCGATTACCTTCAATCGAGCAGCGCCCAAGGCGTATCCACCATTACCGCCCGGCTGAAGTTGAACTACGACGCCAACAAGGCCCTCTCCGAGATCAGCTCAAAGGTGAACAAGGTCCGCGGCGACCTTCCGCCCGAGGCCGAGTTGCCCATCCTGAACATCGTCTCGGCCGACAGCCAGTTCGCCGCCGCCTATCTTAACTTCAAGTCTGACGTGCTGCGGCAGAACGAGATCACCGACTACCTCGTGCGCGTCGTCCAGCCCCGCCTGACCGCCGTCCCCGGCGTGCAACGCGCCGAGGTGCTGGGGGCGCGCACCTTCGCCATGCGTATATGGCTGAAACCAGAGCGGATGGCCGCCTTTAACCTAAGCCCGGCCCGAGTCCGCGCCGCTCTTGCCAGCAATAACTACCTCGCCGCCGTCGGCGAAACCAAGGGCTCGCTGATTCAGGTAAACCTCACCGCCAACACCGACCTCAAGTCCGTCGAGGAGTTTCGGCAACTCGTGGTGCTGGAGTCCGGCGGCGTGATCGTCCGCTTGCAGGATATCGCCGACGTGGTCCTCGGCGCCGAGGATTACAACACCGAGGTGCGTTTCTCCGGCCAGACCGCCGTGTTTATGGGCATCTACGTTCTGCCCAACGCTAACTCCATCGACGTCATCAAACGTATCCGCGCCGAGATGGTAGCCGTTGCTCGGGAACTGCCCACCGGTCTCGAAACCCGCGTCGCCTATGATTCCACCGAATACATCAACGACGCGATTCACGATGTGGTCAAAACCCTGGCCGAGACCCTCCTCATCGTCATCGTCGTCATCTTTTTTTTCCTCGGCTCTTTCCGCTCCGTGCTCGTCCCCGTAGTGGCCATTCCGGTCTCGCTTATCGGCGCGGTCTTCCTGATGCAGGTCTTCGGTTTCACCGTGAACCTGCTCACCCTGCTCGCCATCGTGCTGGCGGTCGGTCTCGTGGTGGACGATGCCATCGTAGTGGTCGAGAATGTCGAACGCCACATCAGCGAGGGTAAGTCTCCGCTGGAAGCGGCGCTCCTCGGCGCGCGCGAGTTGGTCGGCCCGGTCATCGCCATGACTATCACGCTGGCCTCGGTCTACGCTCCCATCGGCCTGCAGGGCGGGCTTACCGGCGCGTTGTTCCGCGAGTTCGCTTTCACCCTGGCCGGCGCGGTCACAATTTCGGGCGTGGTGGCGTTAACCCTCTCGCCCATGATGTCGGCGAAACTCCTCCGCCCCGGTGCGTCTCATACCGGTTTCCCCGCCAAGGTTAACGCCGTCTTCGAGCGGGTGAAGGGATTCTATTCCGGCATCCTCGACGGCACCCTCGCCAACCGTCCTTTCGTTTACACGATCTGGATCGCGGTGGCTCTGCTCGCCTTCCCGATGTTCAAGCTGTCTCCCACCGAACTCGCCCCCGCCGAGGACCAGGGTGTGATCTTCGGCATCATGGACACCGGGGCCAACAACACCCTCGACCAGACCAGTCGTTATGCTTCCGCCGCCGGCGAAGCCTTTCGCAGCGTTCCCGAGACCGATTTCACCTTTCAAATTACCAATCCCACTTCCGGCTTTGGCGGTTTGGTGGTCAAGCCTTGGAGTGAGCGTCAACGCTCCGTGTTCAAAATTCTTCCAGAGGTGCAGGCTAAGCTGAGCACCATTCCGGGTATCCAGATGTTTGCAGTGACTCCTCCCGCCCTGCCCGGCGGCGGTCAGTTCCCGGTCGAGTTTGTCTTGGCCTCCACCGCCCCTAGCGAGCAGGTGCTGGTATTTGGGCAAGAACTCCAGAAGCGCGCGTTGGAGAGCGGTAAATTCGCCTTCCCGCCCATCATCGACGTTAAGATCGACCAGCCCCAGTCCGAGATCGTGCTCGACCGCGATAAGGTCGCCGCGCTCGGCCTGAATCTCCAACAGGTCGGGGCTGACATAGGCGCAGCCGTCGGTGGCAATTTCGTCAACCGCTTCAATATCGAGGGACGCAGCTACAAGGTCATTCCCCAGATTAAGCGCGGCGACCGCCTGAACGCCGAGCAATTGAAGGACATCTACGTCACCGGTCCGAACGGTTCGCTCATACCCCTGAGCACCGTCGCTACGATTCGGAACTCCGTCGTCCCGCGCTCGCTCAATCGCTTCCAGCAACTTAATGCCGTCTCCATTTCCGGGGTATGCATTGTGCCGCTCGACGAGGGGCTGCGTTTCCTCGAGGACGAGGCCGCCAAGATCCTCCCCAAAGGTTACGTGATCGATTACACAGGGGAATCTCGCCAACTTCGCACCGAGGGTAACAAGTTTCTCCCCGCGCTTGGTCTGGCCGTGGTCCTGATTTTCTTGGTGCTCGCAGCCCAGTTTAATTCCTTCCGCGACCCCTTCGTTATTCTGCTGGGATCGGTGCCGCTCGCCTTGTTCGGCGCCCTCCTCTTCACCTTCCTGAAGATGCCCAATCCGAACCTCGCCTTCTGGACGGACGGGTGGACCACCACGATGAATATCTATGCCCAGGTCGGCCTGGTCACCCTCGTAGGCCTGATCGCGAAGAACGGTATTCTGATCGTTGAGTTCGCGAATATCCTGCAGGAACAGGGCCGCTCTAAATTGGAGGCCATCCGCGAGGCCGCACTTACCCGCCTTCGGCCCATTCTTATGACCAGCGTGGCGACCGTGGTCGGCCATTTCCCCCTCACCTTGGTTACCGGACCAGGCGCCGCCGCGCGTAACTCGATCGGCCTCGTGCTGGTTGGCGGCATGACGATCGGCACGATTTTCACGCTGCTCGTTCTGCCTTCGCTCTACATGCTGATTGCCAAGGACCATTCCCGCGCTCGTGCGCCCGCCGCCGAGCCCATCCCTGCCCCCGTAGCTTAAACCCAAACCGCCGCTATGAAACGCACCGCCCTTTTCGCCGCCACCCTCCTCACCGCCGCCGCTTCCGCCGACGTGCTGCCCTTCGCCGAGGCGCTCAAACCCGAGCCGCCTCCCGCCCCCGCGCCCGTTGTGCCGGCCGTGCCCGATGTCCTCACCCTCGATCAGGCCCTGCGCTTCTCATTGGAGAATAATTTTAGCATCCGCCAGGCCCGCGAGCGCCTGCGGGAGCAGGAAGGGCTGATCGTGGAGGTGCGCGCCCAGGCTATCCCCAATGTCGCCGCCACCGCCGGTTACACGCGCGATGCCAAGAGCCTTTCCGAGGCCCGCAATGGCGGCCCGGTGAATTACCAGAACTGGCGCGCCGCCATCATCGTGCGCCAACTCGTCTACAGCGGAGGGGGCGTGAGCGCCGCGCTCGACGCCGCCAAGACCACCCGCACCGCCGCCGTGCTGGATATCGAGGCCGTGGTGAACGACGTGCTCCTGCTCGTCCGCACCCGCTTCGCCGACGTGCTGCTTAACCGCGAACGCATCCTCGTGCAGGAACAAGGCGTCGCCTTGCTGAAGGAACAGCTTCAGACGGCCCAAAACCGTTTCGCCGCGGGCTCGGTTTCCCAGTTCGAGGTCCTTACCGCCGAGGTCGCGCTGGCCAACGCCCAGCCCGCACTGATCAGCGCCCGCAATGGCCTCCGCGTCGCGATCGACGAACTCCGCGCCGCCCTCGGCTACCAAGGCGGCTTCGGCGCCGACCTCCAAAAGGTGCCCGAGTTCACCGGCACGCTCGAGTATCGGCCGGTCAGTTACGATCTCCAGGCCTCCCTTTCCGCCGCCAAGGCCCGTCGTCCCGAGCTGCTGCGCCTCGCCCAATTGCAGCGCGCCCGCGAGTCCGGCGTGACCGTCTCGAAATCCAATTACCTGCCCGAGGTCTACCTCACCGGCGGCTATGAGGGGGTGAAGCGGAGCAGCTCAAACTCCCTCGACGATTCCCTTGACGGTTGGACCGCCGGGGTCGAGGCGAGCTGGGCCATTTTTGACGGCGCCCGCACCCGCGGCAAAGTCACCCAAGCCCGCGCCCTGCTCAACCAGGCCCGCCTGAGCCTGGCCGAGCAGACGCTCGCCGTCGAGGTGGAGGTCCGCCGCGCCCTCTCCAGCTTGCAGGAGGCTGCGGAGCTCGCCGAGGCCGCCGGTAAGGTTGTCGGCCAAGCCCAAGAGGCGCTCCGCCTTGCCGATGTGCGCTATCGCAATGGCGCCGCCACCCAGCTCGACGTGCTTCAGGCCCGCCAAGCCCTCACCGAGGCCAGCCTCAACCGCCTCGAGGCCAATTACCGCCACACCCTCGCCCTCGCCACCGTGCGCAAGGCCATCGGCGAGTCCGATCCCGTCGTCGCCGCCGTCACGCCCTGATCCGGCCGCTCCCCCTCGTTGGTTTTCCCGGACCCCGCGCCCACCGCCGGGGTCTTTTCTTTTTGTCGCCCCCCGCCCTTTCTGTGGCCATCCCTTCCGCGCCCCCTTTCGCCATGCCCATGACCCGCCGCCGTAAACAACTTGTCGCCCTAGTCGTCGTGCCGATCGTGCTCCTCGGCCTGCTCGTCGGCGCCTTGCTGACCTCTTTCGTCCAGACCACCGCTGCTCGCCAGGCCCTCGCCGGCCAGGGCGGGGTGGAGAAAGTCTCCGTGGGCCTCGGTAGTGCCTCCCTGCGCGTCCTGCGCTTTGAGCAGCCCGGCCTCAAAGTCTTCGTGCCTGCCTTCGATGCCGACATCCCGTTGCTCGACCTCGCGCGCGGCCGCATCGAGGTGCGCCGTCTCGTCGCCCGCGACCTCGTGATCGACTTTGATCCCGCCGCCGCCAGCCCCCGCGAAATCCCGACCGGCGGCGAGGGGGTCTCGCCCGCGCCCAAGCCCTTTGCCGGTCTGCTCTCCGCCCTGACCTTGCCGCGCGGGCTTGCCGTGAACGGCGTAGACCTCGCCGGCGTGCTCCGTGTCGCCGGACCGACCCCGCTCGCAATCGATTTTTCCCTCACCGGCGGCGAAGTCGCCGCCGGTCGGCAGGGCGGCTTTGAACTAAAAATCCACTGCCAGCCCGAAGCGTCCAGCGACCTCGCGACCACTCTGCGCCTCCAGCCCACGCTTGACGACGCCGGTCAACTCTCCGCCCTCGCGGCGCGACTCGATGCGCAGGCCTCTGGCGGCCCGCTCCGCCACCCCGCCAACCTGCGCGCCGACCTCGCGCTCGCCCGCGATGGCGCCGGTGAGACGTGGAGTGCGCGCCTGATCGCGGCCGACAAAAACCTGCTCGAGCTCGACACTCGTTGGGCTCCCGGCGCGACCGATTTTCCCGGCCGGTGGAAGATCGCCGTGACCGATGCCGATCTCGCCCCCTTCTCGACTCTGCCGGTTCTGCCCGTCATCCGCCTTTCCGGGGAGGGCGAGCTCGCCGTCAGCGCCGCCCCGCGCGTGCGCCTCTCCGGCACGCTCCAGCTCGTGGTCGATGCCCTCGACAAGCTTGGCCTGCCCGCGCTCGGTGCGATGCAGCTCGATAGCCGCTTCGATCTCGATGCCGACGCCGCCGAGACTCGGGTGCGGACTTTTCAACTCGATGCGGCCTCCGGCTCCGACCCCGTGCTGAGCATCGCCGCCCGCCAGGCTTTCACCTTCGCCCCCGCCACCCGCAAGCTCACTCCCGTGCGTCCGGCTGATGAACTCGTTGAAGTCCGCCTGCACGGCCTGCCCGCCCCTTGGCTCGCTCTCTTCGCGCCACAGCTTTCCCTCGGCGGCGCGGTCACCGGGGCCTGGAGTCTGCGGCCTGTCGGCGAGGGGGTGGCGCTCGCCTCCACCGCGCCGCTGGTGCTGCCCGGTGTGCGCTACGGCCCGGCTTCCGCTCCGCTGGTGGCTTTTGATTCCATCCGCATGGAGGGCTTGCGCGCCACCGTCAGTCCCGCTGGTTTCGAGGCCGAGTTGCCCGCCTTGCGCGGGCTCATTGCCGGCCTGGACGTGCTGAATCTCAGCCTCACCGCCGCCCAAAAAACCGGCGCGCCCGCCACCGCTCGTATCGAGCTTCGCACCCTGCTTGCCGCCCTCGTTAACCAGCCTGCGCTCCGAGGCCTCACCAGCCTCGCCGCCGGCAAGGCCCTGCTCGTGCTCGATATCGCCTCGGGCGATACCCAGAAAGTTTCCGCCGATCTCCGCCTCACCGGCCTGCGTGCCCTCGTTGCCCCCGGAGCCGCGCCCGCCGCCGACCTGCCCGAGGTCAGTCTTCAAGCTGAGATTAACCGCGATGAGGCCGGGATCATCACCGCGAAACTGCCCCTCGTGGTGCGCCAGACCAGCCCCGCCCGCACTTCCGATCTGGAGCTCGCCGTCACCGCCACGCCGCCCTCGGCGTTTAATACCGATCTCCAGCTCGCCGCCAAGCTATCGAGCCAAAATTTGCACGTGCCCGATCTCGTCGCCTTCGCCGCGCTCGTCCCCGCGCCGGCGCCCGCGTCGGCCGTCCCGGCGGCCAGTGCCCCGTCCGCCCCTGCCGCACCGCTTTGGGCCGGCGTGCAGGGCTGGCTGGAGTTATCCCTCGCCCGCATCGTCTACGCGCCCGGCCTCGAAATCACCAACACCAGCGGTCGCTTCGGCTTGAACCGCGATCAGGCCACCTTGGCAAAACTCCAGACCGTGCTCGGCACCGGCGGCCGGCTCCAGCTCGACGGCTTGCTGCGCTGGCTCGAGGCCGGTGGCTCCTACCAGTTCGGCGCGGAGTTCGGCGCAGTTGGTCTGGCCGCGGGCCCCCTCTTAAAGGCGCTCAACCCCGCCGCGGGCGTGCCGGTCGAGGGCACCTTTGGCCTGACCGCCGTCTTAACCGGCACCGGCACCGATCCCGCCTCGGCCGCCGCAGGAGCTGCCGCCGAGGTAAAAATCACCGGCCGCCAGGGTGTGATCCGCGCCCTCAATCTCGATACTAACCGCTACACCAAACTCGCCGGCTCGAAGCAGCTTGGTGCCATCGTCGGTCTGCTCGGCGCGGTCGCCGGCGATAATGAGCTCGGTCGCCGCGCCCAGCAGATCGCGGCGGTCAATGGTTTCGCCCGCACCCTCGCCAACCTGAGCTACGACGAGCTCAACTTTCACGCCCGCCGCGGCGCGGACGGCGCCGTCGCCATTGATAGCCTCGGCCTTACCTCCAGCGAACTCCGTTTAAAAGGCTCCGGTTCGCTCGGTAATGTGCCGGGGCGGGCCCTGATTGACCAGCCCCTGAGCCTCCGGCTGGAGCTCGGCGCCAGTGGTGAAACCGCGCGTAATCTCAGCGTGCTCCGCTTGCTCGACACCGCTGCCGCTCCTGCCGCGAATGGGTTTCTCCCGCTGGTCGAGCCTCTCGTGCTCGACGGCACGCTCAAGGCCGTCGGCACCAGCCAGCTCACCCGACTGCTCAACCGCGCCCTCGGGCTCTGAGTTTCCTGCGCAGGGTTTTTGACGCTTGGCCTTCCGGGCCGGGACGGTGTTTGTTGGGCGCATGCGCATCGCTCTGCTCGCCGACATCCACGGCAACCTTGCCGCGCTCGAGGCCGCCCTGGCTGAGATCGCCACGCTCGCGCCCGATCTTACCATCGTGGCGGGCGACGTGGTGGACGGCGGGCCTGATTCCGGCGCGTGCTGGCGCCGGGTGCGCGCGCTCGGTTGCCCCGTGATCCGCGGCAACCATGAGCGTTATCTTTTCGACTACGGCACACCGCGTGCCGATCCCGCCTGGAGTTCCCCCCAGTTCGCCCCGCTGCGGGTGGCGCGCGCCGAGTTGAGCGCGGCCGAGCTGGCCGAGTTGGCCGCCTTGCCGCCGGCTTGGGCCGACCCCGCTTGGCCGGATCTGCTCGTGGTCCACGCCTCGCTACGCGGCGACAACGACTCCATCTTCCCCTACACGCCTGACGCGCAGATCGACCCGATGTTTCCCGACCTCGACCCCGCGGTGAATCTCATCGTGCGCGGCCACAACCATGTCTGCTCGATCCGCGAGTGGGCGGGCCGGCGCATCGTCACTACCGGCAGTGTCGGCCTGCCGCAGGATGGGAACCCGGCGGCGCAATTTCTCCTGCTCGAGCGCCGTGCCGGGGATTGGCAGGTGCGTCACCGTGCGGTCCGCTACGATCTGGGCCTCACCCTGCGGCGTTTTCGCGACAGCGGTTATCTCGATCAGGCGGGTCCGCTGGGTCGGCTGTTTTATCGCGAGATGGAAACCGGCACGCACCAGGTAGTGCCCTTTCTGCGTTACTACGGCGCGGCCCGGGCCCGTGGCGCGCACTGGACGCTTGAAGAGGCGCTGCACCGTTTTTTTGAGATTGGTTAAAAGCGGGTGCAAAGGAAGCTCGTCGCGAGGGCCCGGCTCTGCCGCGCTGGCGCCATGCTCCTCGAACACTTCGCGCTAAACGTCTCCGATCCCGTTGCGGTTGCCGCCTGGTATCAAACTCACCTCGGCCTCACCGTGGTGCGCCATCTGCCGCAGGCAAACCAGACCCATTTCCTCGCTGATGCGCGTGGTGGCGTCATCGAGCTCTACTGCAATCCGGCCGCGCCGGTGCCGGTCTACGCCGAGATGCACCATCTGGTGCTGCACCTAGCCTTTGTGAGTGCCGATCCGGATGCTGACCGGGTGCGCCTGCTGGCGGCGGGAGCGAGTTTTGTCGAGGCCGTGCTGCCTCCCGATGGGTCCAAGCTCTACATGCTGCGCGATCCTTGGGGTCTGGCGCTGCAACTCTGCTGCCGTGCTCGCCCCTTGGTGGGCTGAGCTTTCCTCCTACCTTGGCAGGGTGGGGGAGTTTTGAGCGCGTTTCACTTTCGGCTTCCGTTTCCAGCGGCGGCACCTAGCTTCCGGTCCCTTGTAGCCGGAGAGGTGGCAGAGTGGTCGATCGCGCCGCACTCGAAATGCGGTTTACCGAAAGGTAACGGGGGTTCGAATCCCTCCCTCTCCGCCATTTGCGTCGCAAATGGCATTCCGACGCAGTCGGAAACTGAATGCGCAGCATTCGAGGCAGGGATAGGGACGGCGCAGCAGCGCCGGGTAAGACCCTGAGCGGAGCGAATCAATCCCTCCCTCTCCGCCATTTGCGTCGCAAATGGCATTCCGACGCAGTCGGAAACTGAATGCGCAGCATTCGAGGCAGGGATAGGGACGGCGCAGCAGCGCCGGGTAAGACCCTGAGCGGAGCGAATCAATCCCTCCCTCTCCGCCAGTTTCGCCGCCAATCGATAATTAACGGGCAATGGCTCTTCGTTCGGTCGTTGATGGGATTGCGAGTGCCTGCGGCAGCTAGCTTTAAGTCGGATCGCCGGCTGAGAGATCTAGATGCTTGGTTGGCTCGGCGCCTGCGGACCGTTCTGCGACCGCCGTTTGAGGTTAGGGACTGGCCACACGGATTCGCAAAAAACGCCGAGGGTCAGCGGCCCGGGCCAATTCGTCATACACGGTTACCTTGGCTAAGGCATCTGGCCCACCCTCCACGGCTACTCCGTCAATCAACGGCAACACTGGCCCGCCCGCGGTGCTGCGGGCGATGGGAATCCACGTGGCGAGGTCGCCCGAACTTTCCACGGTGAGGGTGATGT
>Ga0214921_10003779_pt1 | contig 22903 bp, 19 predicted proteins | sample LL1505_MetaG_FD_177992 | JGI IMG/M metagenome (GOLD analysis project Ga0214921, IMG submission 177992) | Freshwater microbial communities from Lake Lanier, Atlanta, Georgia, United States - LL-1505 | ecosystem: Environmental > Aquatic > Freshwater > Lake | place: USA: Georgia | collected... | reverse complement strand
ATTTTCGATTCCTACTGACGGCCAATCTAAAAAAACTGAACTCGCCGTTGTAAGGTCTATGAAAAAAAGATCACCAGAAAAAATAGACATGCCTAAGGCGCCAAGAGGCACCATTCCAAGCTCTAGCTCCCCCCGAGAAAGACGTTCCGTGATCAGCGAACCAATGCCAACACTTATCGAGAATGTGGCGAGCAAAACCGTGGTCATCGCTGGATTATCACTCAGCAGCGTGTGCTTACTGAAAGACGGCAACTGAGCCAAAAAAGTAGAACCAAAGTACCAGAACCAGGAAATGCCCATCACCGCATTCCAGATCCCCTCGCGCTGGCGGCAGGTTGTGATCATCTCCCTAATATCCGCCATAAAGTTAAATTCCAACTTAATGCCAGGATCCGCTGGTGGAGCTTGCGGAATCGACTGTGAAAAAAACCAGCCTGCAAGTGCCACCCCAAGAATCCAAGATGCAATGACTGACACCTCTCCGTGTCCAGCCAAGGCGCCACCCAATAAAGTCCCTATTAGAATGGCTAAGAAAGTACCCATTTCTATCAGAGCATTACCTGCGATGAGTTCCTTCTCTTGCAAGTGTTGCGGCAAGATCGAGTACTTTACCGGGCCAAAGAATGTCGAATGGACACCCATCAAAAAAAGGCCGGTAAACAATATCCATTGTGATGACGCATAAAAACCTATTGCTCCCAGCGCCATAATGCCGATTTCAGCCAGTTTTACGGCTCGCATCACACGCCCTTTGTCATATTTATCTGCGACTCGGCCGGCGATTCCAGAGAACAGGAAAAACGGCAAAATAAACAATCCACCAGCAGCATTTACGAGAAAACCACTCTCGGCCTCCGAAGCAGCCCGATATGACAACAGAATGACGATCGCATTCTTAAAGATATTGTCATTGAGTGCACCCGCAAATTGCGTCAAAAATAGGGGTCCAAATCTGCGCTGTAGTAATAGCTTTGAAATAGACATGAATCCTCCAGAAACCTCATTGCAGAATGTCGCAAAGCTAGGATTCTATCACGATTATTAAAATTTTTCTCGCGCTGGCGGCTTAGCCCAAAATTTTTTGAGCTGTCAAGCGCGTCCTGATCTGAACAAATTCACAAGCCAGAAATATTATCAGCGCTCCAATCACACATGCAACCAGAGAAACCCACGGCAGAACTCCAAAGCGAAATAAGTCACGCGTGAATTCCAATGAAAATATCATGACGAGGAAAGTCAAAGAACCGGCCATAACCCAACGCACCGCGATATTTTTAACCCTGAGGCTCTCGATCATCCCGGAGGAGCCAGAACGATTGACCATGATCAAAATGAGATTACTGACGACCAGCATCGTAAAAACACAACTTCTCCCGACTTCTTCAGAAAAACCTGCGATCGCTCCCCACAGGTAGACACCCAAAACTACAAAAAATGCTATGACACCCTCTGCAATGCTACGCAAAACCACCCCTCTGCTAAAAAGGCGTTCATCTAATGGTCGCGGCGGGCGATTCATGATGTTTTTTTCGGCATCTTCGGCCTCAAATGCCACCGAACACGCCGGATCAATGACAAGCTCCAGAAACACAATATGAAGAGGCAACAAAACTGGTTTCATCCCCATAAGGACTGGCAAAATCGAAATTCCGACAATCGGAATATGAACCGCGATAATGTAACTGATTGCTTTTTGGATATTGTCAAAAATTCTACGCCCAATCTTAATGGCCTCAACAATGGATGCAAAATCGTCATCAAGCAAAACAAGACTAGAAGCCTCGCGAGCGACATCCGTGCCTCGCCCCCCCATGGCCACTCCGATGTGCGCTGCTTTGAGCGCAGGAGCATCATTGACTCCATCTCCTGTCATGGCGACCACTTCCCCGGCTCGTTTGAACGCTTCCACGACTCTTAGCTTTTGTTCGGGAATCATCCTAGACAATATGTTGGTGTGAGCTAGAGCAGCGCTCATCGATTGATTATCCATTTTTGCCAGTACTGCACCGGACAGAGCAGGACCTCTGCTAGTCAGGCCTATCTGCGCCGCGATGCTTTCTGCCGTCTTAGGGTAATCCCCCGTAATCATAACCACTCTAATCCCAGCATCACGGCACAACCTTATGGCCTCAGGAACTTCCTCACGCGGAGGATCAAAGAACCCAAGAAGACCCACAAATCGCAGGCCTAGATCCTTTTGATCATCCCCTTGAGGAATTTTTTCAATCACTGACGACGCTACAGCGATCACACGCCAACCAACTGCTGCCATCTCTTCGACTGCGTTTGACAGTTGCGCTATCTCAGGACCTGATAACTGAGCTACGGTTGCGATCGCCTCCGGCGCACCTTTGGCCGCGACCTGAAATCCACCTTCAGGCCTTCTCCAAACATGGCTCATGCAAAGCAAATCCTTCGTGAGTGGATATAATTTACATTGCTCGACAGATTTATCTTCAGGCCTTTGCGTCTTCGTCTCTAGCTGCGCAGTCTGACATTGAGAGAAAGCGGCCAACAGCGCTAACTCCATTGGGTCCACTGGCTGACTTTGACTGGCCAAGGATCCAAGCCTGATGACTTCCGCACATCCTTCAGGCCAGTCATGACCCGTAGCACGCACAAGACCACCTCCTGAAGTATAAATGGCAGCAATGGCCATCTTATTCTGCGTGAGGGTGCCTGTCTTATCGACACACAGAACTGTCGTCTCTCCCAGAGCCTCAATAGCGATGGCTTGTCGCGTCAAGACCCTCTTTTTCGCAATGCGCCAAGCGCCAATCGCAAGAAAAACTGAGAGCACCACTGGTATCTCCTCAGGAATAATCGCCATCGCCAATGTTAGACCAGTGAGAATGCCGCCAACGGCATCGCTACTGCGAAGTACATAAAAAAAACCAAGTGCTGCGCTTAGCGCAAGACTAGACCAGGCTGCAGACGTTATGACCCTTTGCGTCTCCTCGTGTAAACGCGACTTAACCTGGGAACGTCCGCTCAGAGATTTTCCAATCGATCCAATGGCCGTATTAGCGCCAGTGAAAAGCACCTTCATTTGACCTTGACCTTGAATGACCATCGTCCCTGAATAGGCCTGGTCAGCTTTGGGACCAATATCAATCGCCGGCGTTATTCCGACGCTGCTTTCACCTGATGCCTCCTTCCTTACTGGTAGCGATTCTCCTGACAGCAGAGACTCATCTACTAGTAAACTTTCTGCCAACAACAGAAATCCGTCCGCAGGCACGCGGTCACCCTCATTCAACCTAACAATATCTTCTGGCACCACCTCGCGCCCCGGAATCCTAAGCCATCGACCATCACGAAGCACCAACGCTCGCGGGCTAGATAAATCTCGTAAAGCCTCAAGTGTTCGTTCCGTTTTATACTCTTGGTATAACGTAATGAGCATAACAGCCATGACAGCGATCATTAATCCAACCGCCTCTGTCAAGTCACCGAGGATCAAATAGAGCAACGCACAAGCCATCAACAATAGAAACATGGGTTCTTTAAAAACGCCGACTATAATTGCAAAGAGCGAGCGTCGCCGACCCATCGTCAACTCATTAAATCCGTGACGGGCCAGGCGAGTCTTTACGTCTTGAGACGTCAATCCGGTTAGGTCAATCATCTTACGCCTCCGAGACGGATCAATATCAATTTATGTCATGAACTTTTATGCCTACGTGAAAGTAAGATCAAACCAACTACCCATCGTATATCACAAAAACGACGGTCGATGCTCTACCGAGAAATTCGTTAAACGACCTGCGCGACAAAGACTCTGCCGATCTCTAAATATAGCGTGCGATGCCACACTTTGATCGAAAAAAATCATTTCCGTTAATCAAGCAAGGCTAGCCCAGGGATAGTTCACAAAACTGCGCTTTTGTGTCAAACTATGATAGATTTAGACTCTAAAAGATCTTCGTGCATCCATGGTCCTCGCAGGGGGTATTCTTTGATTTCTATGTCGCAGCGTTGCCTTCAATTATTTATGGTTATTCTCCTAGTTATAAATCCGTCGTGCAAAACACCGAACCCGCAGACCTCCAAAAATAAATCCGCCGAAGAAACCACCAAAGACCTAAAAAAAGACGTGAGTGACGTTCTAAAAAAACCAGGTGGAACCCTTCTTTCTTTTCTTGAGCCCGTGGCCACACAGTTCACAAGTTTGCAGCTATTAAAAGCTCACGCCGATGGAGCTATACAACAAGCCGATCTTTGGGCGCAGAAAGAAATCAAACAGGCTAAGGAAAAATACAAAGAAAATTCTCTGCTCTGGGAGACTCTCGCTAAATTTGCTGGGAGAGACGGGCTTTTTAACTACGAAGACGTGAGAAACACTCTCGCCTGCATGGGTGACGACGACTTAAAATCATCCCTCGATCTTGTACTAGCTGAAGAAGCCCAAAAATCTTCGGGCTACAAGCACCAGGCTATTGAAATGCTAAGAAGAAGTATCAAAGATAACCGCACTCTCCCAAATTACCGTCCATCTTTGAATCTTTTGGCCTTAGCCAATCAGAAAACTCGCGAAGATGAAATTCAAAATGAAATTAATCGCCAAGTTTCTATCGGATTTGCAGAGCAGTGTGGAATTCCGGAAAACGCAACACGCACAGCTGGCGTTTTTGACCTCATCAAAAAACACTGCATTCAAGCCATGGAATGGCGCAGTCAAGGCATTCTCGTGGGATTATTTCATTTGCACTACGACAGTCGCTCTATTGATAAAGGCGGTGCATGTGACACACGTAAGATCACATTTTCTAACTTCAAAGATCTTTATACTCAGTATGCCTTACCAAAAGCTGTAGCAAGCCAAAATCAGACTTCAAATTCACGAGCGAAATCTGCGGCGAAAGACTTCCTACAGATTCAAACTTCAAAATACTTCGGTCCATTTATAACGACAGCTAAACGAATCGAATTTGACGAAAGCAGCAGCGCTCCGATTATCAATCAATATCTAAACGTCTCCGATGCAGCTCAGATGACCCTAAGCGGCGGCGTGCCAGTGGCGGCGGTCAAAAGCTTCCTCGACGGCTTCGCACAAAGCAGTAGCGACAATTGGCGCCCACAGTTGGGCAAAATACGGGAAAATCTAAAATTTGAATTTAAGTGTAACGCAATCAAAACATCATTTGTCCCTACAAAAACGCAAAAAACAGAGCTAGGCTCTGTGCCTTACTACAAAAACAAAGACGAACTCCGCGCGTATTTTGACCCAGATTTTGATGGAGAAAAATACTTCAAAGACAATATCACCGACGCTCAAGAGCTGAAAAAAATTCTAAGCGAGATGCGTGACAACAAGCAAAATTCCATTTTTAGATCTCATCAGGAAAATGGCATTCTTAAATATACCCATCAAGCCATGATCGCTTTAGACGTACTCGGTGGACATTCACCGAGTATTGCTCTCAGTCGATTTTCCACATCAAGTCAGGGTCAGAAAATCGCATTTAATTCCATGTATATGGAGCAAGATGTGGAGGGAACTTTCATGGTGACCATCCAAAAAGAAAATTCTTCTGGGAAACTGGATCTTTACGAATATGAGGGATATTCCATACCGTACTCGGCGCAGCAGGTGAGCTTTGAGACGCCGTGTATTCATTTTATTGGGATGAAGTAGCGACATATCGCTCCGGACGTCAGCTCCCGGGAGCTGGCAAGTCCACCGAGCTAAGCTTATAGGTAAGACGCAAAGAATTGTCTGACTGTTTGCCACACGGTTGGATCTGTTTGCATCGCCACGTGATTTGCGTTCACCTGATAGTTAAAATGCGCATATCCAATTGGCCCAGAGCCAAGAATAATGGCTGGTTGATGAAACAGATTCAGCCATACTGTCCTGGTGTTAAGCTGCGTCAGTTCAGCTTGTGTAAAGTCTCTGGGAGCTTCGCGACAACCTGGCTCACGCAGTCGCTGACAGGTGACTCGGCTAACCGGGTCAATCGTTGCAAGTACAATCGGAATATTCAGAGAATTAAGAAGCAAGGGAGATGCGGCAAGTTTCATGGCGCGCCATCCGGCATGGGAGTGGCCCACAATAATAAGCTTACGTGCGTACTGAGCCCGCGGCAGCACGAGCTGATCTAATTGAGTTTCCAGGATAGGAACCATCTGCGGCGCAAATTTAAGATCATAGAACTTCATCTCGGGACTCTGCCACTCGTAGCAAGCAAATAAGACATTGTCGGCAGCTGTCACCTGTCCACTCAAGAGAATCCATTGGTTGAATCCCTGAAATAATTCATTTTCCTGCAGACCAGGAGCAACTCTCGATGGGTAACCTTTAGGGCAACTTCCGTTACCTGAAAGGACGACAAATAGATTAGAAGTCGACCATGTTGATACGATCGGGGCAGTCTGAGCAAATACAGGGACTGCCATGGCGAGGAAAATCGATACAGTAGAGGCAATTACCGTGTTTTTCATGATCAGTCCTTCCTTGTAGAGAACGGCTTCTTAATAGATTGGGCCCAATGTAGTCAAGCCGATTTTAATGATTTCATGGAATACTATCTCCTCATTCAACACCGGGGCTTTTTAGCAATCATCCAAGGCCAGATTTCTGGGCTTGCACCTGACGACGGCTATCGTAGACCGTCACTATCGACATGAAAAAAGGCAGTAAAAATCCCAAGTAGTCGTATTCGGCACATAAATAAGAGCTAACGATGGCTCCGACCACAAAAGAGCCAATCAAGTAAATTCGACGCATGGTCACGACCTTTTCTTGGCGGCGCCCTTCAGAAGACCTGGGCATCACCAAAGCCCTGACAACTCCAATGCCAAGATCCGTGGTCGTTCCGGTCAAATGTGTCGGACGAATGGACGCTCCCGTCGCGGTTGTCACGGCCGCATTTTGAATACCGCATGCTAAGCACAAAATGGCCAGCTGGATGTAGTCTCTTTGAATATTCTCGAACTCGCCAAATGCACCAAATAACCCAAGGCGACCCACTATGACTTCCGCTGCCATTATGAGGGCCACTAGACCAATGGTCACGTCAAAGTTATTTGCGAGTTTTCGTTCCTGACTCTTCTGATTGTTCTCTGATAAATAAGCACTGATCATCGCACCGATAATAAAATAAATCGGAATCGACAGTGCGCTGAGCGCCTCTTGCCACGAGTGATGCACGAGATTAAGGCCAGCGATGGTAATAAATCCCGTAACATGCGAGACAAATCGCTGACAGGATAAAAACGCGCCTGCATTGATCGCACCGGCGGTAAAAGACAAATTGACCCAAGAAAAAAGGATCGACCGCGGTACGGAGTCTGAAATTTTGTAGCAGCGCAATTTAAAACAACTCCCGGCTGAGGTTCTTTATTGTTTTGCCCCGCCTGTAATAAATAAGATAGAATTTTGTGGGCCTCTCATCAAAAGGATAAGCATAAATGCATGATGGACCGCGAACCATGTCAGAACCACTGACTGCAAGCCTCCCAGAACTATGTGCTTTGGCGCCAGACATTTGGACTGAGGTTATGGCGTCCATTAGAAAAAGCGCTTCCGAAGGCAAAATAGAACAATTAGCCGACATGAGTCAGCGTGCTCAGGCATCAATGAGCCGATTATTGAACGTCAAAGAGGCGGCCAAGCATCACACTAAACAAGCAAGCCAGGACATCGTCCGAGCGAGAATGACCATTCTGGCCGTTGAGCAATTTATTGAAGCCTTCACCTGCCCCAATGGCAAACTTGGTGTTCTTGATAACTTGCGTTTGAAATTTTCTTTGATTAGACATCTGAACCACGGAAAACTTCTCACAATCAATCAATTTGACGAGACTTGGGCTTCACTTAAAGATCGGGCTATGGCTGCCAGGATCATTCAAAAAACTGGCTTTTGGTCCATTCCCACTCGGGAGCTTTGCCTCGGCATAAAACACTACGCTGGCGATGACCACATCCTGGAAGTGGGAGCGGGGCGTGGGTTATATGTCGCAGGCTTAGAAAAATCTGGCGCTCAGATCACAGGAGTCGATGACTGCAGCTGGGAGATGGCTCATAAAAAAATATCTTCCGCAGCAAAAAAAATAAAACAACAAGATGCGCGCCAAGCCCTGACCGAAATCATGCCGAAGACCGTCCTTTCGGTTTGGCCACCGCCAGGTAATTCTTTTGAAGCCGATATTTTTGCTACATCCTCTGTAAAAACCTACATCGCCATCGTAAGTCGTCATAAATTCGCAAGTGGAAACTGGCGCGAATACCAAAACCAAGAGAAAAATCCGCAAGGATTTAGCTGTACCACTAACGAACTGATGAACGCCATGCTACGTCCTTTTGAAGCAGAACAGACAGTCCTAATCTTCAAACGTAAAAACAAGGCTTCCACTTTCGAATAGCTAAGACCATTCGAAATAATTTTTTGATGTAAATCTAATCTCCAGGCGGGCGGAGTATCGCAACTGCCTTGCGCAGAGTGTTGCGTTTTAGTCACTAGCCCTACACATGGGGCATAGCAAAGATATAACTACCTCAGATACACGCCGTGCCGTCCCAGGTTTTACCAGATGGGCAAGCTAGACAAGTATTGGTTGCAGAGTCATACTTTGGAGCATCACTGGTACATGCATTACAAGTATTCGCAGACTTGTCAAAACGAGGCGTCGAGGCATCGCAAGCTTCACAGGTGTTCGAATCGGAAAGATAATGCGGAGTCGAACCAGGACAAGCTCCGCAAGTGTTATTAGTAGTATTCGTCAAAGGAGTGGAAGCCGGACATGCTTCGCAATTATAAGTGGTCCGGTTTTTGCGCCAGGTGGGAGACTGGCAAGTACTGACGTCTGTTTCGTTAACTGTCAAATAAGACTCTACAAAAGTCCCGTCCATATTTGCGTGAATTCTAAAAGTAGCTGGCGAACACCAGTTGCCTATACCACCGCTAGGCGTGCGACTACATTTCGATACCAAAAGTTCATATAAAACAGGATATCCAGCAACGGCTGAACCATGCTCTGGGATATTGAAATTTAACTTAGCTGTGCTACCACCTGAGCCATCTGCCAATAACCGACGGGATGGATCTAATAGATCATCTCCTGGTTGAATGTAAAAATGTGCTGTCAACTGCCTATCCCCAGCAAACTGGTCCCATACATCTGTCGTCACAGACAGGTCAGTCCCGCCAGGTGCTGGCGTGCCGCACACGCCGTGCGCATGCATATAATGCCAATCACTGACGGTTCTATTTGTCGAATCAGACACAGTTCTATTTAAGTCAGCATGATTTGCAGTAATTCCATAACTTGAAAAATAATTTACTGCATCCAGGGTCTCCGCTGCCGATGGTGAACTCGTGACCCCTAAAGACACTGGATCTTGCGCTATGGAAGAGCGCACCATCGCATAAATTGATGTTCCGGTGTAAATCGGAAGAACTGTGGACTTCCAGATTAATGTATCGTTATCCCACTTTCCATTTGGATCTTGATAGGTATCACCAATAACGCGGTCCATACTTTCGCCATTTACTTGCTCTTCATAAATCCCGTTTTCATCCGCGTCCACAAAAGGAGTCGGCAGATCAATAAACCACTCGCCACTGTTTCGGAAACAAGATGCTTTTGTTGGATCTTCAATGCAAGGCGGGCTTTGAAACCCTACCGTAGGGGCAGCAGATGCTGACGTAATGGGCAAAGCTCCAGGGCGCGATGTAATACAGCGGCAGCCTGCGCCTGCGGCGACGACTCCAAAATAAGTCACCGCATCAGTTCCCCGCGTATAGACACCATCTTGGTTCTTGTCCCAAAAACCATCGCCACCAACATCATATTTCTGATTGCGATTGGAATCATTATAGGCCTCCTGACCACGCGTCGAGTAAGCCATCGTCGTGCGCCAGTTTTTTGCAACATCGTTAAAATTCGTAAGCGAACGCTCTTTTGCGATGGCTGAAGCGTCGCAATATGACTGAGCCTGGGAGGATATAAATTTAAGGACAGGAGTTGGCCGATATGCACTGTTATGGGAGGCACTCACAGAAAAATCTACCTTACCGGCTGCATCGGGAACGCCGCTGGACATGCTAAGTTCGCCGCTTTCTAATATGACGGAAATAGGATCAAAAACACTTAAACCTCCGCTCATCTTTGAATTGATCTTTGCGCTGAAATTTAAGGTACTTGGCATCTCGTTATTAAAGAGCGTGCGAAGAGTACGGGCATTCGTTGGGTCAAACCTAAGGTCCAAATTTAAAAAATTGGCAAATCCTGCGCCAATCACTATCGTAGGGGTTTGCGCGTGAATGATATTACCAAACTCGTCTGTGTAATCAGTGAAAACAAAAAGAGATCCAGGTAGTGAACCTGCACAAATTGGAACGGCGACAAGACCGCCCTCATCAGTACTCGCGGTGAAAGATAAAAACTTTTTATTGGTTACCGGATCCGTTTCAGCAAACTGAGCAGCAGACTTTGCACTGAGCTTTACACCTGCTGGATAACCGTAATCTGAGCGAAACTTTAACTGTACACCGACCACAGGATCCTCCAGCTTTTTAAGCTGGAAATAAAGTTTTCCGCAGTCATTGGGTCCACTTTCAAAAAGGTCGATTTTGACCGCGTCGGTGGCAAGTGACCCGGCGCGAGGAAGGTCAGTTCGCGTAAAATTTAGCGTATAAACAGGCTTTAACGTGATTTTGACGGGGCCAGAATTCGCTTTAACAACTAGCTTTGAATTTACTGGATCAGTCGCGTTGGCTACTATCACTACTTGGCCTACCTGGTCTGCTGCACAAAAAGTGCCAATTGCAGTGCCAGAAGCACCAGTCGTAATTGGTGTTGATAGCTTGCCCCAAGTCGCCAATTGATCATCTGAAACTCCGACAAGGGATAAATTAATGGCCACATTTGCCAGGCCACTTTTCTTATCGTCCAGGGCGGTGACCGTAAACGCGGAACAGTTGTTTGACTTGGCTGCCGCAGTCCAGATGTTACTAGGCGTCAGAGAACTAAAAGCAACACTACTTAGCTGCTGACTGGAACTTGTTGTTACGGTTGGGGCTTTGGGAGCACTGCCACCCGACTGCTTCGCAGCTTGATTACAACCGAGCATTTGGATGATCATCCAAGCCAAAGCTAAACGTTGACAAGTCGCAATTACAATCGACATAAAGCCCTCCATTCTATAGAAATCGGACTCACACCCAGGAACTTTAATAACTGGGATGCTCTGGACAGCGCTAAAAGGCGGACTATATCCGCAAGATCCGCATTTATTTGAATGAAGATCGGAATTTTTCATTTTTCCAAACTATCTGCTGCCTCTCCCGAATGCCCCATCTGCCCATGCTCTTATGAAATATATGCCGCCAGAAACCTAGAATTTCGATAAAATGCCAACGCGAATAATGTCATTATGCAAAGTGGGCTCATTATGAAAACTTTTTTCTCTCGTTTTAATTTATGCGTTTATTCTGCTCTTTTGATCACAGGCGTTCCGCTAAGCATTTCCGCCCAAACCAATTTGATCAGCCCTGGTATGGACAAGGATAGCCTTCAGCTTTTGCGAGAGCTCGTGGCTATTAATTCGGGGACAAGCTCGTTAGAAGGCCAAGAGCGCATGCGCAAGAGACTGATTCCAGAATTTGAGAGCCTTGGCTTTCGTACCACAATCAGTGATGGCCAAAATGGAAGAAAAGTCTTAAGTTTTCGCAAGGGCGACCAACCTCGCGTGATGTTATTGGGGCATATAGACACTGTTTTTCCAGATAAAAACCCTGCTCCTGAATTGCAAATAACAGATAAAGAAATCCGAGGACCCGGCGTGATTGACATGAAAGGTGGGATCGTTTTGATGGTCCACCTTTTGAAAACTCTAAAGTCAAAGAGCAATGAAAAAGCTCTTAATGAGATCATAGTCGTGCTCAACGACGATGAGGAAACAGGATCTAGCGGAAGTAAGGAAATTTTAAAAAGCCTCGCTGCTCCTGTCGAATCAGTTCTTATCTTTGAGCCAGGCCTGCCCGACGGCTCACTCGTTGCTTCGCATCCAGGGTTGGATTGGATCCAAATGACCATGAAGGGAAAAGCTGCTCATGCTGGCCTCGAGCCAGAAAAAGGCATAAACGCATGCGTCGAGCTGGCAGGCAAGATTCTAGAAATCCAGAAATTAAACCGCTACGCCGATCGTCTAAGTGTCAGCCCCGATGTCATTCAAGGAGGGACCACTCCTAATACGATTTGCGCGGAAGCAAGTGTGCGCATCGATGCTAGGTATCCTTCCGTCAAAGTTCGAAATCAGGTACGAAAAAAACTAGAACTGATTAGTAACCAAGTTTTCACAGCCACCAAAGAACGACCATCAGGATTCACGTCAACCATCAAATATGAGGTGAGCACTGATCCCATGGGACCAGAATTGACCAAAGAGCTTAATGAAAAGGCTTTTCGCATGGCAAGGTCACTTGGGCTAACACTGACAGCAAAACCTGTAGGTTACCTAAGCGACGGCAATCAGATTGCAGCCCTCAAAAAAAAATTAATAGTAGGAGTTGGGCCTTACGGTGGCGGCATGCACACTGACAACGAAGTGCTCATTCCATCCTCATTTGCTGAACGGTCTCGATGGCTGACGTTGCTCTTGGAATCACTTCTTGAACGCTAGTTATTTTTTCCTCACATCCAAAAAGACATGTCAGACATCTGCGTGATCATGTCAAAAAATTGGTCAAAAGCCACTTCACCTTGAACTATGCTTGGCCTATTCGCAAAATTGATCGACGATAACGGATCTGAAACGGTGACCTCGCCAGCTCTCTTATTTTTTCTGAAAAATTTGACTAATTCATGCATAATGGTTGGCGGCATTGGGATTTAAGCAGATCCTAAGGAGCCAATGCACCGAATGCAAAGGGATGTAGATTTATGAAACGTAACCCTAATGACTCAATTGGCAACGAACCCATTTCTGAGCGCATCAGATCTCGCATCACCGCCAGCCATAAGCGATTTTTTGCCAATGATAACATCTCGGCTTTCATTGAACCGGGTGAAATTGATTTACTGCTGGATGAAGTCGCTCAAAAAATGAAATCTGTATTAGACAGTCTCATTATTGACACAAAACACGATCACAACACCCAAGACACCGCACGCCGCGTTGCAAAGATGTATTTGAATGAGGTGTTTCGTGGTCGATACCAGCCAGCTCCTCCTGTGACTGAGTTTCCAAACGTATCTCATCTCAATGAGCTGCTTCTTGTGGGACCAATGACGGTGCGCAGTGCATGCTCCCATCACTTTTGTCCCATCATCGGCAAAGTTTGGATTGGGGTCATGCCAAACGAACATTCAAACCTCATTGGACTATCAAAGTATGCTCGCCTCACCGAATGGGTCATGAGCCGTCCACAAATTCAAGAGGAAGCTATCACTCAATTAGCCGATCTTTTGATGGATAAAATGCGCCCTGACGGTCTGGCCGTGGTCATGGAAGCTGATCACTTCTGCATGCACTGGCGCGGTGTTAAGGACATGGATTCCAAGATGACAAACTCCGTGATGCGAGGCTCATTTCTTAAAAATAATGCTCTTCGTCTTGAGTTCTTATCCCTATTTCCCAAAAAGTACACATAAGGAGCCTATGACATGCTAGTTCGCCTACTTTATGCAAGTCGCACGTCCAAAGAAATTGATAACGCCGTCTTGGACTCAATTCTTGTGCAGTCGAGAGCGCACAATCCAGGTGCTGGGTTAACGGGAATTCTCTGCTACAGCGACAAGATTTTTATGCAGGTTCTTGAGGGTAATCGCCGCGAGGTGTCAAAGCTATATAGTCTTATTGCTTCGGATAAAAGGCATTCTGAGGTTGAAATTTTATTGTTTGAAGACATTATCGAGCGTCGCTTTTCGCATTGGACGATGGGACAAGTAAACCTTGGCAAGGTCAATCCTTCCATACTTCTGAAGTATTCCGAACGACCGGTCCTAGATCCCTTTGCTCTTGGCGGCAAAGTATCCATGGCCCTACTTGAGGAACTGATGGCTACAGCCGCCATTGTCGCCAAAGTATAAGACGCTTAAAGCTTTATTCATCGCTCGAAGAATCTGGAGATTCAAAATGTCTCTTCCTCAATCAATGAAGGCACTAAGACTTCATCATTTTCACGGAATCAAGAGCCTTCAACTTGAGGAAAGACCGCTTCCAAAACTTGAACGCGATGAAATCCTAATAAAAGTCGCGGCATCTCCCATAAATCCTTCCGATCAGCTTTTTTGTGACGGTCTGTACAAAATTCCTGTCAGCCTTCCCTTCACTCCGGGATTTGAGGGAGCCGGGAAAGTCGTGGCCGCAGGTTCGTCTTACATGGCAAGACGTCTTGTTGGTAAGTGGGTCGCCTCAGCCACGCAGCGTGGAGATGGATTTTGGGCGGAATACGTAAAAGTCAAAGCCGTTGAGGCCATGCCCTTTAACCCAGATGTACTGACACCTGAGCAAGCATCGATGTCGTTTGTTAACCCTTTGAGTGCCATGGCTTTAATTGAGCCGCTTCTCCAAGGTCGATACAAGGCCATGGTGCAGACGGCGGCTGCCAGTCAATTAGGCCGCATGATCGCGCGTCTTGCAGCGCGCTACAATGTCAACGTCATACACTGTGTGCATCGCAAGGAATTGATTCCGATTCTGACGGACCTGGGAGCAAAACATATTCTCGTCACATCAGATCCTGATTTTGTCAGTAAACTGCGAGATCTTGCCGCGTCACTTCAGGCAACCTATGCCATTGATGCCGTGGGAGGACTACTGACTGGACAGTTAGCAGAAGCTCTCCCCAATCACAGCACCATCAGCGTGTATGGTGCACTGGCCGGAGCTGCCGTCGAAGTCGACCCAGGAGCTTTTATTTTTAAAGATCAGTGCATCAACGGATTCTGGCTTGGAACCGCGCTCGCAAAAAAATCACCTCTCTCGCAGTTTTTATTTGTTTGGCGTGCCAAAGCAAATTTAACGGGAGATCTAACAAGCACAATAAGTAGAACTGTTTCACTGACAGAGCTACCCGCCCTAGCCGCGTCTGGTTTAGGGCCGGCGAGTGAAGGTAAAATTATTCTTAAACCGTAAGAACGAGACGAGCGCCATGGAAGAACCAACTGAAATTAGCTGCCCATTTTGTGGTGAAACTTTTACAACATTCGTCGACATATCGAGCGGCAATCAGCAATACATTGAAGACTGCCAAGTCTGCTGTCGTCCCATTGAACTAAAAGTCACCATTAGCACAAAAACTGGACGTTTTCGTGTTTCGACTGCTCGTGACTGACTCCACTTTTTGACTTAAAAAAATGCAAGAACTACAAAAAAAATTTGAAAATCGCGATGCCCTCGTTGCCCATTTAAAAGCTCTTGCGCCCTGGGCGGAAGGCGAACGTAGCTATATCCAAGGCGGTAGGCAAAAAGCGGAGATGAAGCTAGCCAATATTGACCCAGTCGGTTACGCCGAAACCCGGAATTTTGGTGATGGCAAGATCACCAGGCTTTCACCCTACATTCATCACGGAATTTTAAGCTTAAATGAAGTGCGCAATGATACCTTAACCAAATGTGGTCACCCGGCAGAGATTACAAAATTCATGCAAGAATTAGGCTGGCGTGATTTCTGGCAACGCGCCCTACACGCACATCCTGATTGGGCCTGGACAGACATTGAAGCTTATAAGACAGGATTTACAGCCGATGATTATGCCGATCAACTGCCTCATGACCTGGTCGAGGGCAAGACTGGCGTGGGGTGCATAGATGCATTTATTAAAGAGCTCTTGCACACTGGCTATATCCACAATCATGCACGGATGTACATTGCAAGTTATGTAGTTCATTTTCGCCGCATCAAATGGCAGGTGGGGGCTCGCTGGTTCTTAAAGCATTTACTGGACGGAGATCTGGCCAGCAATAATCTTTCCTGGCAATGGGTGGCGAGCACCTTTAGTCATAAGCCTTATATTTTTAACCTTGAGAATGTGCATAAATATTTCGGAAAATTAGTCGACACATCACCTAGTGCAAATCATCCTCTTGATGCCACCTATGAAGAGCTTCATTCAAGGCTATTTCCAAACATAAGGAGCCAGCTATGAATCCGCCTTTAATTTGGCTTCATGAAGAGGCTCTTCGTACGACGCACCCCGTCTTTCTATCAGCCCCAGCGGGCTCAAGGTCTATATTTATATGGGATGATGGTTATTTTCAAAAACTAGACTACAGCTTTAAAAGACTGGTTTTTATCTATGAGTCCCTTTGTGAACTCCCTGTTGATATTGTCCATGGTGACATCATCAGCGTTATCAAAGAGATTGCGCCGTCGCAGTTGTATGTGCCGGCAAGTAATAAACCGCACTTACTCTCAATGATGAATAATCTAAAATCTATTGCTAACTTACATATTATTCAAGACGACGACTTCGTGACGATTCCAACTACAACTGATCTAAGGCGATTTTTTAAATACTGGACCGCCGCAGAAAAAACGGCTTTTAGGAAAAACGGCGACCGTGATGCCTAGAGGAATCAAGAAGTCAAATCTTCCAACCAAGATCTGTGAACGCTGCCGCAGGCCGTTTACCTGGCGAAAAAAATGGGAAAAAGTCTGGGAGCAGGTCAAGTACTGCTCAGACAAATGCCGCAAGACTTGATGCCAAATACTAATGGCGCAGCAGTTTTATTTATGCTCCTCACAAGCCAAGTGGTTTAATTTTGATACCAAGACCACATCTCAGTGCTACGTCACTTTGACGCAGTATGCAAAAAATTCAGGTATTTACCTGCTTGGCACACCTCATGCTACTTCAGCGAATGAACAAATTTTTAATTCCTTCGGAGGTTCCCGAGTAATGAAGCTATCAACGTTACATCAAGGCGTTCTTGTGCTCTGCTCCATTCTTTTGATCTCGTCATGTCGCTCGTCTGAAAACGAAAGCTCCTCAGGTCAGACCGGAACCTCCCGATTGCGCGGCTCCTTGAATTTCACCCCCGCAGGCATAAGCCAATCAAGTCCAGATCCCAGATGTGTTGGCACCATGGCGCGCGTAAATCCTGAGTGGGACGATAGCGATCTGAAACATCTCTGTAGCTGGGGTGCAGACGTCAGCTGCCTTGCGTGCTGGGCTCAAAAGCATCCAGAAGTTGGTCCTTCTAATATTCTTGATAACTGTTTGCCGGACGAAAACGGTGATGACTCGGATCTATTTGCTAACGGCTGCTACAATGGTCCGGGAGCAGACTACGGTGGACCCTACAATCCTCCACAGTCTCCGAATCCACCAAGCTATCCCCAAGATCCTAACTATGGGCGAAACTGTGGTGGCCGACTTGCAGCACTGAAACCTGATTGGTCCCCAGGTCAGCTAAACTCCGCGTGTAGCGGTGCAGATGCAGAGTGCGTAGTAAGCACGGCTCGTCAACGTCCAAACTGGTCTCCTGGACAATTGAACCTTGCTTGTACGACTGGAAGTCAACCTCAACCTCCACAGCCAATACCGCAGCCCATTCCGCCGCATTACCCCCAAGATCCTAACTATGGGCGTAACTGTGGCGGCCGACTTGCAGCACTAAAACCTGATTGGTCCCCAGGTCAGCTAAACTCAGCGTGCAGCGGAGCAGATGCAGAGTGCGTTGTCAGTACGGCGCGTCAACGTCCAAACTGGTCTCCAGGTCAACTGAACGAGGCTTGTACTGCAAGGTAAGTTTTGATTTTTGACTACACTCAGCCCAACTTAACCAATGACCCCAGCTAACGAGCTGGGGCTTACATTTCTATGAGGACATGTCCAAAGATGTGTTGATGTCGCTTCGCTTCTCTACCCAGCTGCTGTACCACAAGGTTTTCGATGTAAAGGACGTGGTATGGCAAACGGCACCAAGCGGGGTTCTACGGCAAATGTGCAGGGATCGCTATCAGGTATAGAGCATATAATAATTGCTAGTCGAGGCGAGAGAGTCATTTTGGACCGAGGCTTGGCGACTATTTTGTTGATTTTAGCCTGCGAAATAAAAGTTTCAATTTTTAATTCATAATATATATTTGATTGACAATTCTATATTACATATGGTATTCTGTAAATAAAGAGTCGTGCCAATGTCATAACGAGATCACCATTCATGTTTAAACGGCTTCCCCAATTCCCCCAAAAAAGCTTTTTTCTACTCGGACCACGAGGAACCGGTAAATCCACTTGGCTAAAGCAGCATGATTTTGCGTTAAAAATTGACTTACTAAGATCTCGCGAAAGACTTGAATATGAACGAGATCCCTCCATACTTCACGAAAGAGTGGCGAAACTAAAGCGTGGAGATTGGGTGCTTATCGATGAGGTTCAAAAGATTCCCGCGCTCCTAGATGAGGTTCATAGTATCTACGAAGACAAAAAAATAAACTTCGCTCTCAGTGGATCGAGTGCACGAAAATTAAAACGGTCAGGAGCAAACTTACTTGCAGGCCGGGCACTAAACTACCGGATGTTCCCGCTCGTTTTCCCAGAGTATGAATCTGGTCTTATGAAAGCTGATTTCAAATTTCAAGACCTCATAGATTGGGGGACATTACCACTCATTTTGAGCGCCCCCGATCATAGAGCGGAAACGCTTGAGGCTTACATTGACAACTACCTACGCCAGGAGCTTATTGAAGAGGGTATCGTTCGCAAAATGGACCCATTCTCAAGATTTCTCTATGTTGCCGGGCAAATGAACGGGCAAATATTAAATGTCGAGAATATCGCCAGGGAAGCGAAAGTTAAGCGGCCAAGCGTGGATAACTACTTCGAGGTTTTAGCGGATACGCTTTTGGGATTTCGACTCCGTGCATACCAGCCCGGCCTGAGGGTTAACGAAGTAACCCATCCTAAATTTTATTTTTTTGATAGCGGTGTTGCTCGTGCAGCCGCAGGGCTTACGCGAGATGAAATTGATGATGCTTATCGAGGGTTCTTATTTGAGACATTCATATTAAATGAAGTCAGCTGCTATAATGAATACCTAGGCAAAAAACGCGACCTATTCTACTACGCCCTTCGTAGTGGCGGGGATATCGACCTTATTATCCAGCTCCAAAAACGCACTCAGACGAGAAGTGATCGTGTCATCGCTATTGAAATAAAGCTTGGGAAAAAAATTCGAAGCGAGTGGCTAGATTTTTTAATTAGATTTGACTCCGATCAAAAAAATACAATCGCCCAGCGCAAAATTATCGTTTATAACGGCACAACTCCCGAGACACGCCACGGCATTGACATTCTTCCGGTGGAGGTTTTCCTCACTGAATTGTATCAAGGCAAGATTTACTAATCTGATTTACTAATCTGATTTACTAATCTGATCTACTAATCTGATCAATGGGGCGCCACACTGGCTCTCGTTTTAATGATGTGTTTTATACAAATCGCACTTGCCCAAATCATGTAGTTATTCAAACCGGTGGGGGACTATTCCTTAGTCACAGATAGCCAGACACGCCACAACGTCGGAGTAACCCTTTGCGGGCGGACATGAAATCTCTGCAAAGTTTATTTAGCGAAATGCTTAATCAATACTCAATCAGTCGGGTGTCCCGGATAGCCCTACAAAGATAAACTGTTAGATTAAACCGACCAGCACTGGTTGCCGTTGAATCCAAAATCGTTACTAGTTGTTTTTCAGAAGTGGTGACTCTTTCTCGCAGTCTAGGCGCAGAAATCTCCATAACTTGTATTTTGCAAGTTATTGCTGTAAGCTTGTGTTTAGCAAGTTATAAAATTGGATGGGATGGAGAATAAATCATGAATGAGCGAGTGCTTGTAACTGGAATCACAGGATATATCGGACAACATTGCGCCGTGGAGCTATTGAAGCAAGGCTACGAAGTTGTCGGCTCAATTCGGTCCAAAAGTAAGGCAGACTCCACTCAAAACGCCATCGCAAAGATCGCTCCAGCTGACAAACTAAGTTTTGTAGAGGCTGATCTTCTTTCCGACAGGGGATGGGATTCAGCCATGAAGGGGTGCATTTACGTTCTGCACGTAGCGTCTCCTTTCGTTATCGCCGAGCCTAAGAATGAAAATGATCTCATTGCTCCCGCCGTTGAAGGAACAAAACGAATCCTAGCCGCAGCGAAGCGAGCAAAAGTTAAGAGAGTCGTCCTTACATCCTCGACGGCAGCCATCATGGCCGGGAATGGAAGTGGAAAATTCGGACCAGAAACCTGGTCAAATTTAGACGGAAAAATTAGCGCTTATTTGAAAAGCAAAACACTTGCTGAGAAAGCGGCTTGGGAATTTGTTAAAGACAGCGCCATGGAACTTACGGTTATCAATCCGGGTGGAGTTTTTGGTCCTCCCATTAGCGGGGCCGTCGACGGACAAAATGTTAAGATGCTGACCGATATGATCAATGGAAAGTTGCCGATGATACCAGATGTGGCCATGGGGATGATCGACGTTCGAGATGTTGCACGTCTGCACGTGAAGGCCATGACCGCATCTGGCGCTGAAGGGAAACGTTTCATAGCCGCAAGCGCTGAACCCATAGAGATGGCAACAATAGCAGCCATCTTAAAAAAATCTGGCTACTCAAAGGTCCCTTCACTCAGGGCGCCGAGCATGCTTCTACGAATCATGAGTCTCGTTGATCGAGAGGCAAAGGGTATGATTCCTTTTTTAGGACAGAGAGCCGCGTTCGATAATCAGGCAACCTTCGAGGTGCTTGATTGGCGGCCAACACCAATTGAAAACTCAATAAAAGAAATGGCTACCGCCATCTCTCAAACTAATTAAAGGAAAGTCACGAACTTAAATACTCTCCATAATTATGCTACCCTATTGGGTATGGCAAAAAATGGAGATAATTTTGTTTGGCGCTCAACGTGCCCTATTTGTTCAGGACTCGACGTCCTAGGCGACAAGTGGACTATGCTTATCGTTCGAGATTTAACGATTCATGGTCCTCGAACGTATTCGGAGTTACTTGAGTCTCCTGAACGCATTTCAACAAACATTTTGGCTGACCGACTCGATCTTCTAGTCTCCCTCGACTTAATCGAAAGGGTTCATCCGGAAAGATCGGCCCGCAATAATGCCTTTAAGTTGACTAAGGCCGGAGCAGCTCTTCGTCCCGTTCTTGAAGGCATAGCTGTATGGGCAGCGACTCACCTTCAAAAATTTCATGGAAAAATTGTTTCCGTAGCCCCAAAAAAGAAGAAAAAATAATCTGCATCCGTTAGCCGGGATGATGAGGACTTTGGTTTGCTTATTCTCAAAAATGGTCGGGGAGACTGGACTCGAACCAGCAACCTCATGCTCCCAAAGCACGCGCGCTACCAATTGCGCTACACCCCGACTTAGGAAGGGCGTGAGAATACAGAAGCCCGCGGCCACCCGTCAAGTAGATTTACGCTCTAGGATGCCACTGATTTCAACTATTTAGCCTTTTGACGACTCATTATTTTCTAGCACTAAGGGGCTGATTTTAATAGAATATGCCCTTGAGCTCATAAAAAAACCAAATGTTCATCTTTCGTAAGGCCGCGGGCACGAAGCCGCGGCGACACCAGGAACGGAGACTTGCTACTGATGGAATCGACAATCGAGCCCACGACGGAAACAACAACTGAGTCGACCGAGTCGCGCAGCAATGCGCCCTCGTATGACGTCATCATCGCTGGAGCGGGAATTTCAGGTCTTCTCGTAGCACACCGCTACTGCTTGGCTAATCCAGAAGCCAAAGTCCTCATCCTTGAAAAAGACACGCGAGCAGGCGGACGCCTTGGCACGGTCGATACCAGCCAAGAAATTGATGCGAGGGGACAAGGATTTAATGCCGTCTCACCAAGACTTTACGAATTTTGGAACCAAGCCATCAAGCAGGACCCTGAGGCTGACGATTTGCCGACTCTTGTCAGCGGCAAGCAATCACGCGCAGCGGTCCTTATGGGAAACAAATTCTCGGATTTTGACACAAAAAATCTCTATTCCGAAAAAGGCGCTAGAGCCCTTGGCGGACTAGCAGCACAGCGCCAGTGGAAAGACGTGCAAGCATTGTTTGACGCAGAAGACAAATTTGAATCATCGTTTGCCGATGTTTGGAAAGCTCCTAGGAAAAGCCCCGCAACCATGGTGCTTGAGACTTACGCGCAAGCCTGCGGCATTACGAATATCTGGGAGTCGTCTCCTGGCGCAATTGCCGAACGTGGTGCGTTTTATACGAGTGAGCCATTCACAGGTGATTGGACGCCGGCCCTGAAGGCTCTGACTGAAAAATTTGAAGAATCTGGCCAAATTACTCTACTCACCAAAGCCAGAATCATAAACGCCAACCACGACGGCGATGAGTGGCACGTAGAGACGGCACAGGGACACTTCTTTGGATCAAAACTTGTCATCGCACAAGCACCGTGGATAGCAGCGCAGTGGCTCGCCAAAAAACTCTGGCCAACGCAACTGTTGACTGTCGTCAATAAAACAAAACCAGTTAGTCTTGTCACCTTGAGCTGCCCAGTCGAGCAAGGGTTTAGCGAAAGCCTAGCCCAGATCGTCATTATTCCTTCAGAGGGAGTGCAAGCATCCGTCTCGGCGCAAGAAATCGTGTTTCAGGCAACCATTGACTATGAACTATCGCTGCAAGCACCAGATGTGGTGAAGGCCGTGAAGAGACTTAAACGCGCCCACAAAAAACTTCTTGTGGCAGCTCCAGAACTTAAAACCGGCATCGAACGTGTCGCACTTGTGCCGGTCGGATGGGCGCAGTCTCCGAGTATTCTTGAGCGCAAACATCTCGATAAGCTCAATATGAATAACATTCAAGACCGTCACCTAGCCTTCTGCGGCGACGCCTACGGACAAAGCCTTAATGGCGATGACAACCTCATTGAATCAGTGATTTCTGCAAGTGAGGCTATAAGCTCATGACAGCACG
>Ga0214921_10003778_pt1 | contig 22904 bp, 29 predicted proteins | sample LL1505_MetaG_FD_177992 | JGI IMG/M metagenome (GOLD analysis project Ga0214921, IMG submission 177992) | Freshwater microbial communities from Lake Lanier, Atlanta, Georgia, United States - LL-1505 | ecosystem: Environmental > Aquatic > Freshwater > Lake | place: USA: Georgia | collected... | reverse complement strand
TGTTAAACTTGTAAATGGTGTTACTATTAAAAATAATACAACAACAATATGTATTAATGTTATTAAAAATAATATTGATTGATTTATTATACTCATATTTTTTTTGTTATTAATAATTAAGATTAATATATTATTTATATAACAAAATTATTATAATATGAATGATACAAAAAAACAAAAAAATATTTTAGATGCATATATAGATAAAAAAGGTAAATGTATTATATATATTTATGGTTATCCATGTACTTCTAAAACACAAATCGGTAAATTATTAGCAGAAGATATAAATTTACCACATATTAATGCTAATCAGTTTATTGATGGATTTAAAAATATTGATAATATGAAAATTTATGAACATTCGGAAAATATGCAATGGGATAAATTAAAAGATAAAATTTTAGAAACTAGTAGTGCTGTAATAACTTGTAATTATATTACTGATGATTTAAATCCAGATTTTGTTTATTTTATTGGAATAAATAAAACATTATGTAAAGAAAATTTATTAGAATTTAATGCTGCTAAAAATGATGATTCTAAATATATTGAACCAGATGTTGTTGATAAATATATAACAAATGTTCTTTTTCCAATGTATGATAGTCAAACAAAAATTACTAAAATAAATAAATTTATTAATATTAAAGAAAATTCTACTTTAGAAAATATATATAATACACTTTTTGATCAATTTGTTAATGATCTTCAAGATCAAGTAAATAAACTTTATGATTTATAAAAAAATGATTTTTAAACTAATTATATTATTAGATTAATTATAATTATCAAAAATGAATTTCATAGACGATGATGTTTTTTATTTGAATAATAAAGATGTTGATATAGTATTAACAACAAATATAAATAGTATAGTATCTACAGTACAACTTGATAATTTAGATATTATACTAAATAATAAAAGAAAATGGAATATTCTTGATTTAAAAAATAATAATATTACAAATGATTTAGAAATTCATGATTTAGAGTGTAATAAACTTATATTAAGTAAAAATAATATTAGTAATATTGTTTTTTCAAATTGTAATATTGATGAATTAGTTATCAAAAATTCAAATTTAATAAATATTAATTTTATTAATACAAATATTATTAAATTAAATATATCTCATAATAAATTAACTTTATTAAGTTTTCCAAATAATCTTGAATTTTTAGATGCAAGTAATAATTATTTAGAAAAAATTAATTTTTTACCAAATAATATATCATTTCTTAATTTATCTTGTAATAATATTACAGAAATAACATGTATGCCTATAAATATTATGAAATTTGAAATTTTTGAAAATAAATTAACATATATTGATCCAAAATTATTAGATCGTAATTTCTTAAATTATGTAGATATTACTGAAAATAATCTAGAAAATATTAAAGAATTAGAAAAATTAGATTTTGAAACTTATTATACTCAAGTATGTTATAGCGATAATGAATCAGTTGAACCTACAAAACAAAATATAGTTATTAATATTTCAGATACTGATAGTGATTTTGATGATATACCTATAATTTCAAAAAATAAAGATAAAGAATTAGATGATTTATTGGATTACATGTTACCAACATATTCCGAATATAAACAGATAAATTTAGAATGGAATATAATATTATAAAAAAATAACAATAATTAAATTTTATAATGGATTATATAATTTATTTTAATATTGTGTTTATAATTTTATTTATAATTATTGTTAATAAGACAATAAATAATTTTTATTTGTTTTTTTATCTTCTTAAAAATAATAGAAAATTAGTTGGTAAAAAATTTAATTCACAAATATTTAATAAATTTCCACGTATTAAAACATTTATTATTTTTTATCTTATTATTCCTTTTATAAAAATTAATTATTTTATTTTGGCAAATACTATTTATTTTTTATATGCAATTAGTGAAGTTGAATTAGATAATATTGAAAATATATTTATTGATAAAGAATTTCATAAGGATGAAATAGTTACTATAATACATAATTTTAATGAAAATGAATTAATTTTAGATAAAAAATTAATTAATAAAAATAATATTAATAATCAAAATATTAATGATTCATTAGATGATTATATTATTCAAAATAATTTAAATAATGATGAAAGTTTAATTAAACAAGTAGAATTATCAAATAATCATCAAGATAATAATGAGGATAATAAAGAACATAATGTAGAAGATAATCAAAATATATTTATAAAATCAATAAAATCAAATGATGAATCATCTATAGAAGAATTTATTTTATCAAATAAATCATCAGAAAATAATAATTCGGATACAATAGAAGAGGAGATTGATATAAATAATATAGATTTCAGTACATTTATTGAGACTAAGATTAATACTCAAAATATAATTGAACCAATAAAAGAAGAAAATGAAAATAAAAAAATAATTAAAATAGGAAAAAAGAAATTATAAATATATTTTTTTAAAAATTAATATATTATTATATAATATATATTAAAAAATGTCTCTTCTTCCCGTTTTAACTACTGCATCTAATTCTGATGCATATACTTTCGAAGTTATAAAGGTTCGTGAATATATTAATGAAGAGCCTTATATATTTTATCCATTTAAATCTCAACATTGCAATGGAGATGATAATGATAAACAATATTTGATACATAAAAAACTAGAGTTGGATGCCACAAATGGAAATCTCCACTTAGTGTTTATCATGAAATCATAACTAATGGTTATGCATCTAAAAGTTTATATTGTCATGATATCTTATTATTATTTGGTAGTGATAAACATTGCCCTGGACCAAAAGATTATTATGTTTTATTAAATTCTGGTTATAGATTAAATAAGATTTATAAAAAGTATTACTTGAATCTTTATAAGTTTAAGAGAATTATGGATGTTTTGACAAAATACTGGAAACCAGAACATATATTAACTGATTATTTTACTAATCATCACTTTTTAAATGAGATTACTGGAACTGATAGTTTTGATCACTGTGATGTTATTAGTTTCTGTGATCTTGATTGTGTCGATTGCATAGAAAATGTTGGATTATGTGAATTTAATGATAATATTTATACTTATAGAGATATGCAATATGTTTTAGTTAATAACCGTAACCGTGGTGTTATTAGTTTTGATCTTGAACAACACGATATTGCTAAATCTGGAAGAAGTGAAGATTATTTTGGTTTAGATGGTAAATTAGTATGTTTGGATTTAGCATTAGATGATGAACACAGATTAACAGTTGAACCAGTTTCTGGTCCAAATGTTATTCCAAATGCTTTGTATTTAGGAACGAGAGTGTTTAATCGTTTAACTTTCTATCAATTCATGACTTTACCAGAAGGTGAATTAGATGTTCCATGTGATGATGTTACAACAACTTCATTAAAATTATATTCTTCTGAAAATAGTATTATTTATAATTCAATTGGTGTATCTTCTTCTGAATTTGCTCCATTTGGTGCCGACCGAAAGATTACTTTATATTCTTTCTTACATAAACGATTGTTTAATCCAGAATATTTATTATTTGGTCAGTCATTAAGTCCATCATCTATTAGCGGAAAATCGAAAAATTCTAGATCTATAATTACTACCACTACTACTGAAACTGTTTTAACTCAAGATCAAGCCAAACAATTAGATGTAAGCGAAGATACTATTTTTGAGATTACATCAACTAATCCAATTACTGATGATGAGGTTTCTAATAAACCACCAACTACTAATTAATTTTTAATATCATTTAAAAAATAAAATATTTTATTATTTTAATGTTATTATATATTTTACAATTTTGGTTATTTTTAGAATTAATAAATTTTTGTATTTTTATTTACATATATACATTTAAAATTAAACCAAAAGAACATATAGTAAAACATAATGCAGTTAAAAATATAATAGATAATATTAAAAAATCAACAAAAGATGAATTAATATCATTAATAAATACAGCAATATGGTATAATTTATATGATAATAATATTAAAGATATAAATGATTTAACAAGATACGAAGTAATATTAATGTTATATAATTATATACATGCGACTAATTATAATCCATATAAACCATTAGAAGAATATAGTAAAAAAGAAAAAGAAGATCATGATTATATAATAAATTTAGTTGATATTATTGAAAAAAAATGTAATATACAATTTAAAACAAATCATAAAAATATTAGATATTTATTTTTTGAATGGGGTAAAAATTTTATAGAATTTAAAGTTAGACCATTTTTTATTATATTTTTAATAAGATTAGTAACTAATATTATACATTTTATTATGATTAAATACTATAAATGTAAATATTATAAATGTAATATTACTGGAATAGGATATTTATATTCTGAAAATAATAATTATAAAAAAGATTTATTATTTATTCATGGTTTTGGAATTGGTTATATACCATATATTTTTAAAATATTATATTTAATGAAAAGATTTAATGTAACAATAATGATATTACCAGAAATCTCATATTATAATTGGTATGATGATTATATGATTTATTTTCCAAATATTAAGAACTTACAAACATCATTTTATAATTATTTAGAATTTAGAAATATAGATAAAATAAATGTAATAGCGCATTCATTTGGAACATATATTTATAAAATATTAAATGATATTAATAGATTTGATAAAGTAATATTAGTTGATCCAATCATATTTTGGATAGGTTCAATACAATTACTTCATCATATAGAAAATCCAGATTCATATAGTACTATTGAAAGTTTTATTAATTATTTTGTTTATAATTGTATACATATCAAATATATTTGTTATAGATATATGTGGGGACATGATTTTTGGATTTATGATACTAAGGAGATTGAAACTAAAAATATATTAATTGTTTTAGAAGAAAATGATCATGTTATCGCAAGTAATAAAATATATAATTTTATTAAAGATAAAAATATAAATTACTATTTACTAAAAGATGCTCGTCATACAACAGTATTTTTAGATAATAAATATAATAAAATTTTTGAAGAAATAATCGATTTTATTGAATAATATTTTTATTTATATATATTTATATATAATGTCTAAACATAATAATAGTGATACCGAAACAGATGATAATCAACATGAATGTAAATATATTAAAAAAATATTAAAACAATATAGAGGTAAAAAAGGTAAAAAAGGTAAAGATGGATTACATGGTTTTAATGGACCAATTGGTCCAATGGGTCCAACTGGAAATCAAGGTATAAATGGTAATATAGGTCCTGCTGGATTTGATGGTGCTATCGGTCCAACTGGAGAAAATGGTTTAATATTCTTGAGTAATACTAAAATAGATGATATACAATTTATAGAAATTAGTCAAATGAATGTATATGATTTAGTATTAGAATCTCCTGATCAATTTGATTTATTAGAAGGTGATACAATAATGTTAATTGGACAATTTCAATATACACAAACTCCATTATTAGGTGAACCAAGTACTATTAAAAATAATTCAAAAGTTAAAGCACATGCAAATGGTGACAGTATAATTGGATATACTGGATCAAATGTATTAGTAGCAGCAGGTTTTTATGGTCATAATAGTGATACATTTATTAATATTGCAAATGGTATTACTGGATCATGGGATTCTAATAATGGATATTTTGATCCAGATTTTGGAAATATTAATGTTGCATCTGCAGTTCAAGTAAATGATAGTTCAACATCTTTAGTACAATCATCAAATATACAATATCAAGGTGATTATATTCATATGAAAACAACTTTTACTATTCCAACAGATGGATCTTATAATTTTGCAATGGGTATTCAATTTAATTTAGATGGTATTGGAGAAGATTTGATATATTTAAAACAAATTTATTTTACTGTTATTAAAGTTAATAAATTAATAATTAATAATCCTCCTCCATCATCTTTAATATCTTATTCATTTACAATTGATCCTGATATATTATCAACAATTGATAATTTTGTTATAAATATTAGTGCGTTTAATGCATATAATGGAATAATTTATATTTCTGATTCAGATGATAATATAGTTGTAATTTATATTAATGATAATAATATGGGAGAATTTACTTATAGTTCAAATGGAGTTCAAATAAGTACGAATGATAGTTTTGATGGCACATTCCTTTATTTTTTCTTAGATACTGTAGGCGATTATACATTAAATATAGATACATCGTTATTAAATCCATTACAATTATCTGATTATTTAATAATACCAACTATTCAAAGTGTTGATACAGATGGAAATTATAATGAAATAACATTAACACAAAATTAATTTTTATATAATAATATTTTATTATTATTATTATATAATGACAAATAATAATTCAGAATCATCAAGTAATTTAAATAATAAAATTAAAATAATTCGAGGAAAACGTGGAAAACAGGGTGATGCTGGATTAAATGGTTTAAATGGTCAAAATGGTCCAACTGGTCCAACTGGTCCTGCTGGTGATAATGGACTGGATGGTCAAACAGGTCCTGCTGGTAATGATGGTTCAACAGGTCCTGCTGGACCAATAACATTATTATATTTTAAAAAATACGGTGATACTGGTTATACTGATATTGAATCATCAAATTTAATACATACAATCGGAGATACATTTGATTATCCATTAGAATTAAATGAAGGGGATAATATTTTAATAATGGGTCAATTTCAATTTGAAAATCCAACTCAAACACAAAATAATTTTATTACATTAGCCGCTTCAACAATTTATGCTGGACCAATTAATGATAATACGGGAGATAATACTTATAATGTTGCTAATAACCAAACATTAACATCAGGATCTGCAGATATATCAGTTAATTCTGATACAAGTATTGTACAAACATCATGTGGTAATTACGATACTCAATATGTACATTTTTCTTATCTTTATACTGCACCTGCAGATGATATTTATAAATTTTCACTTATGATAAATTTTTGTTCAAGTGATAATCTTTCTGCATTAAATACTATAAATATTTTTCAACCAGAATTAACTATATTAAAATTATTAAAAATAAATACTGGACCTCAAATTTTATATACTATTAGTGGAAATATATACCATACAACTCATATATTTTATCCAATTTATTTACTTGCAGGACAAATCCAAATTGCATTATCTACATCAAATTTTGATTATGATACATATATTAGATTATTTTCTGGTTATCAAATATACGATGGTACAACATTGCCATCAATTTCTGAACTAATAATATATGATGATGATAATAGAGATCCACTTGATACTACTTCAGCAAGAACATCATTTATTCCTGAAGTAACTATAACTGAAGCAGGATGGTATACACTTGATGTTACTGGTTATTATTTTTATAGTACAACTGATACAGGTTATGGGGGGAATATAAATAATATTGATTATCCATTTACATTAACTGTTAAAAAGATTTCTTAATTTATAAAAATATAATATTATTTTTTTATTTACATATTTTATATAATGACAAAAAATAATTCAGAATTATCTAGTAATTTAAATAATAATAAAATTAAAATAATTGAAGGTAAAAGAGGTAAAAGAGGTAAAGATGGATTAGATGGAATAAATGGTTTAATGGGATTAACTGGACCAACTGGTAGTGATGGATATATTGGTATGGATGGATCACAAGGACCAAATGGTATGGATGGAGTCACTGGTCCATCTTCTTTAGCATTGGTTTATGATAATACATTTGATATTATAAGTGATTTACAATCTGGTGAAAATTATTATCAAACAATTATTGGTACATCAGATACAATAAATATTGGATCACATGAAAGTATTTTATTAACTACACAATTTAAATATGAAAATTCAATAAATTCTCCATTAAATCCAATGAATATTAGTAAAAATAAAAATATTATTAAACCACATGCATCAGGTGTTACAACTTTTAATGGTTCTAATATAATAATGTCAGTATCAATATATGCTAATAATTTAGATACAGGTGAATATATTAATTTAGCAAATGGATCAACTGGAAGTGATATTGAATCTATTGAATTTCCAATAAATTTTAATGATTCTACAACATATTTTGTTCAATCATCAAATGAAACATTTCAATTATCTTATATTCATTTTACACATGTTTTTAAAACAAATATATTAGGTAATTATCAATTTAATATTATAGCAAATATTGCAATAAATACTACTAATACAGATGAAACAATACCAAATGGTATATATGTAAATATATATCAACCAAAATTAACTTTATATAAAATGAGTACTCCTAATAATTTATATTCACGAATATTTTCATTAAATGATGGAAGTAATTCTACTCGTATAAGAGGATGGTGGAAACCAATTTATTTAGTAGAAAATCAAAAAATAGAAATATTAATGACAGGTGTTCCACCTATTCCAACACCGCCTTCTGAAATACCAAATTATTATGATACATGGGTTGGAATTTTTAGTTATCAGAGTCCTTTTGCGAATATTTTGGCTTACAATCAATATAATGGAGATAATCAACATTCACGTATAACATTTACAGCACCTAGTGATAATTATTATTATATATTATTTACAAGTGATAGATATTATCAAAGTAATTTTTATGCTACACAACCTGAAGATCTAGTAACGTGGGATTTTACAACTGAAATAAATGATATAACAAATGTAATGGCAAAACCACGTCCATTATATACTAAAACACTTTCTCAATTACAAAGTGAATTTTTATTTACTAATTTTGCACAACAAATTAAAATGAAAGAATATATTTCAAAACAAATACAATCATTAAATAAACCATCAAAAAATACTAATAAAGTACCTCAACATAATACTATTGATAAAACAATAAAAAGAATGAATGTTAATCCATCTACTCAAAATATTAAACCAATGACTATTTTAAAAAAACAAATTAATACTAAGACAATTGATAATTTACTTAAAAATAAAATAGTTATACAAAAAAATTTAAATAAGAATATTTTACCAATAAAAAAATAAATTATCTGTATCAACAATAAATATAATTAATATTAATAACAATACCAATAAGGTTTCTTAATAGTTAAAACTACTAATTTTATTTCTTGTTTAGAATTATTAATAATTGGAGCATAATTAGAAATAAAAATTTCTTTATTAATATGTAAATATTTATTATCAAGATCTAAATAAATATTAGAATTATTCATAATATTATAGATAATTTGTAAATTATTCTTATTATGTTCATGAATATATTTATCAAATGGTTTTATAGTAGTTAATACTGCATTTTCAAGATTTGGTATTATTTTATTAAGATTTGGTATTATATCGATTAAATTTGCAGTAGTAGTATTATTATTTAAATTTAAAATTGTATTTTTAAATTTAGGTATTTGATTTGCAAAAATAAAATTAGGATATATATCATATTCTAATTTATTTAATCTTATAGGTCTTGCAAAAATAAATATTATTAATAAAATTATTATAATTAACAGTAAATGTTCCATTAATTATTAATTAGAAAAAAATTTAATAATATCGAATACTTTCACTAAATAAATAATTTCCTCCAAACATATTTGATGGAAGACTCATTGAACTTATATCAGATGGCATACTCATCGAATTTGTATCAAAACTAGGTGAATCAGAACCAGAACTAAGAACTCCAGACATTGCAACAGCAATTAATATACAACATAAACAACAACATATTAAACAACATATACCAATTAGTGGTCCAAATGCTTCTAAACCAACCAAAGCCAATAAACCTGTTAGAGAACTTGCTAAATCATCAAGACCTCTTGATATATTTGATGATTCTGCTTTTGCTTCTGCCTTTGTTTCAGTTTTTGTAGAACTTTCAGTTGCTACTTTAAGACCTAAATCTTGTGCAGTTTGATTTAAAGTTTTTGTAATAGCATCATTTAATTGTTTACATTCTTGTACTGATTCTAAACTATTAGTTTGAATACATTTAGCATTAATATTACCTTTAGCATTGATATCGGATGCACTTAATTTATTAGTTTGTGTTGTTTTACCTATACATTCACTAACTGTTTTTGATGTAAAATTAGATTTTAAATTTTGTTCTAATATATTTTCAACTGAAACTGCTGTTTTATTTTGTATATTAGTACTCACTTTTGTATTAACATCAGAATTTGAACTTCCTGTTGGTATAGCAAGAAATCCACTTTCTTTTTTTGCAGCAGCAGCGGCTTCCAATTTAGCAGCGGCTTCTGTTCCATTTAATGCTTTAACTTCGCTCATAACTTTTTGCATCATAGCAGATGCCATTTCAGATTCTACTTTATCAGAATTAACACATGAAAATGATACTTTTGCTTTATTTGACTGATCACCTCCTATATTAATATCACCACCTGATGTCATATTTTGAAAAGCACAATCATTACTTTGTGTTACTGATGAACTACATGATTTTGCAGATTCTACTAATACATCTGTAGCAACATTCATTGCTTGTTTATTTAATGATTTTAAAGTTGTTTCATTTAATATATTATTTTGAATATCTTGAGATACACTTGATGATGAATTTCCCATTTTATAATAATAATGCATTATAAAATATTTTTAATTATAATTAATTTAATTTGCATGATTTTGCATTTCTATACTAAAATTTAATTCTTTATCTTTTAATAATCGATTATTTGCATCATCAATGCATACTAAATTATAAGTATTTAATAAATTAGTTTTTTTATCTTTACTATATTCTATAAAATCACCTGTTTTAATATTAAAATTACAATATGTTAATATAAATGATTTATCTTCTACTCCATATAAATTATAGGTATTTAATATTAAATTTATATAATTTTTATTATTATTTTTAATTATCTTCATTTTAATAGGACTCGCATTATTAATTTGATTTGATGTCATAAAATATATTTTTCCATCTAAATTTTTCTGACAAGATAAATATGTTTTATCTATTGGTTTAACGTCTTCTTTCTTTTTTGCATTCCATAATTCATTGTTATTAATTTGTAATATTTGTAAATTATTTGGATCTTTATTTATAATATTTCCATATACTGTATTTATTACATCATTTACTACAAGTTGGGGATAATATCCTGTTGTAATATTTTTAAGATAATATTTATCAAGAATTTTTACTAAAGTAAAATCTACTGCTTTATTTGCGATATTTTCTGCTGATATTAAGACACATCTGTATTTATTAGTACTCGATTTTGAACTTAATCCTTTATTTTCACAAAATTTATTATCTACATATATATCTGTCTTTTTATTATTAAAATTTATACTGCAATTTGGTTCTAATTCTTCTATTGCTAAATAAAATATATTTTCTTTTGTTAAATCTTCTTTGAATTCTTTTCCTTTAATATATGGTGGCATTATTGGTATATTTACTTTTAATCTAAATGTTGAATTTGGTAAAATTTTTAATAAATCATCTTGATTCGTTAAGTTTAATTCTTTTGTTTTAATACCACAACCTTTAATATTATCGGGATTTCCTTTATCCGCTGCTTCTTTATATTTAATCATATCTGATTTAATCTGATCAATTGTTAAATTTTTTTTAACCCAATCTGTTTTATTAATATTTGCATCATTTGATAAACTTTGGGATATTAAACCATTTTCACATTCATTATTTGTTGATTCTTTCCATAATTTTCTTATACAGTTACCGACGTTTGGAACATTTGTTATATTCGTTTTTCCATCACCACATATAGAATCTTTAATATTAGATGGTTTTGTTAAAGAACCTGTAATTGAATTACTATGTGTAACTTTATGAACAGGTGTTACTGCAAAATTTTCTTTTTTAATAACACTACATTGAAAATCATTCAAATATTTAATAATATAAATAATAGCAAGTATAATAATTAAATAAATAATTAAATATATATTAGATTCCATTATATAATATAATTATTTATAAAAAAATTGTTTTTTATTTAATATATATTATAATCTATAATATTTACACTTAAAATGACATCAAATTGTTTTATATGTTTAGATAATTCAGTATGTATATATGAATCATCTAATAAAACATGTCAATGTAAAATAGATCTATGTTATGGTTGTAATTCATATCTTAAATCAAAGAATTATGGTTGTATTATATGTAATCGTAGTCAACATAATCTAAATTTAAGACAAACTGATATTATTTCAAGATTATTTGATGATATTCTTAGTATAATTTTACATACTAATTATATAAATTTCTTTGTTAAAATTATATTATTATTATTTATTAGTTTTATTGCTATTATTGCATTATTATTTAATTTTACATATTCATTTATAATTAAAATTGTAAATTTAATGTTTAACTTTTTAAGTGTAATTTTTAATAGGCGACTTGCATCTATTAATCATTATGATATGGAGTAATATACTTAATATAAAAATAAGTTTATTTAATATATTAAGAATGAATATATTATTCAAAAATAATATTATAAAAAAATATTTAGTTGGTAGTTTTCTTTATGGTGTTGGACGAACAATGTATTATGATAATATTAAAGAAACTGAATTATATACACAAAAATTATATTATTGCATACTAAATGGAACATCGTCAATTATACTTACACCTCATGCATTATTTGAGGATATTACAAATATTGAAGCAAAATTAAGAAATAAATATGTTAGTAATTATGCATTATTTTTATCTCCACATAAATATGATGAAAATCGGAAAAAAATATAATTTACCAAACACCATAAAATGGAATAAACCAACTATAACTTGGATATCTTAATCTATATGGTGAATATGGAGTATAATAAGGTGAAACATATGGATAATAAAATTGCGAAAAATAATTACGATATGGAACAAATCCTTCAAGTTTAGAAGTAAAAAATACTAAAATTAAGTAAATTATTAATAAAATTATAAATATCATCTTATATATTTAGATATTGAAATTTATTTTATTAAAATTATTTTTTATAAATGATTTATATAATTTCTTTTTAATTAAAATTTTTATTATATATATAAATATGTAATAAGCAATGGATAATAGATATTCGCGTCAAGAATTTGCGTTTGGTAAAGATACGCAAAAAATATTTAATGAATCCAAAGTATTAATTATTGGATATTCTGTATTAAGTATGGAATATATTAAAAATATTGTATTAACTGGTATTAAATATATTGATATTTATATATCACCGTATACACAATTAGATGATTATGATTTAACAGGTATGTATTATAAAGATATTGAAAATTTTAATAATTTAAATCCATTAGTAATAATTAATAAAATTGATCATAATCTTTTATTTAAAAATGATATATTACAAGAAAATATTATTAAAAATTATCATGCAATTATTTTATTAAATTATACAATTAATGATGGAATTATTTTTAATAAAGCATGTAGACAATTTAATATTCCATTTATTTTTGGAGGATGTTTTGGTTTATATGGTTATATATTTAATGATTTTGGAAATGAATATATGATTAATGACATCGATGGTGAAGAATATAATACATTAATAGTAAATGAATGTAATAATTATAATATAATTTTTAAAGATAAACATTCTTTATCTAATAATGATATTTTAATAATTAATGATGTACCAACATCATATGACGATAATGAAATTATTGTTAAAGATATTATTAATCCATATGAAATTAAAATAAATAAAATTATTGAATTTACAAAATGTTATAAGAAAAAACAAAAATATATAAAAAAATTTCAAAATTTAGAAAATCAATTAGAAAATCCAAATATTATTATTCAAGATTATTCAATTAAAGATGATAATTATAATCATTTACATCAAATTAATATTAATATTCATAATTTTTTTAATAAATATGGTTATTTACCAAAATCATGGGATATCAATGATTATAATAAATGTGTTAAAGATATTAAAAATAAAAATATTTCAGAACTTTTTATAAAAAAAATTATATATACGTTAAAAGGAAATTTATTAGCAATCAATAGCATTATTGCTGGAGTAATTGCTCAAGAAACTATTAAATCTTTATTACATAAGTATGAACCAATTAATCAATGGATGTACTTTGATTTTAGTGATTTAATTGATAATACTCAAATTAATAATTTTAATAATTATAAAAATATTAATAAAAAAGAATATAGTGGATTATATCCAATTTTAGGTAATGAATTAATTAATAAAATACAAAATATTAAACCATTTGTAATTGGTGCAGGTGCGATTGGTTGTGAAATAACAAAATTATTAGGAATGTTAGGAATTAATAACATATATATTACAGATATGGATAATATTGAAAAATCTAACTTAAGTAGACAATTTTTATTTCAAGACAATGATATTCATCAATTAAAATCATTAATAGTTAAACAAAAATTAGAAAAATTTAATAAAAATATTAAAATTTATTCATATGATAAAAAAATGTGTAAAGAAACTGAAGATTTTTTTAATACTAAATTTCACAATAATATTGATATTTATCTTAATGCTTTAGATAATATTGAAGCAAGATTATATATGGATAAAATGTCAATTAATAATAATAAACCATTAATTGATTCAGGAACAATGGGTACTAAAGGACATGTACAGGTTGTTTTACCACATATTACAGTTCCATATCGTGAAGGAGAAGATAAGGGTGATGATAATACTAATCAAATACCAATTTGTACAATTAAGAATTTTCCATATAAACCAGAACACACAATACAATGGGCAAGAGAATTATTTGAAAGTGAATTTAATGTTTTAATTGAAGAAATAAATAATAAAGATATTAATAAATTATCTCCAGATGAACAAAAATTATTTTATAATAAAATTAATAAATATACAAATAATTTATCAATAAATGAAATTGCAAAATGGTTTTATTATGAAAATTTTGTAGTAAATATTAATGAATTATGTGAAAAATATAAAGAAAGTAATCAAAAATTACCAATAATTATTAATGATAATTTAACAGAATTTTATCAAATAACTGAAAAATTATTAAATCAAATTTGGAATTTTAATAATAAAAATAAATTTAATATTAATTTACTAAATAAAGAATTAAGTGATGAATATATTAATATTGAATTAACTAAATTTATTAATAAATATAAAAATAAATTAAAACCAATTATTTTTGAAAAAGATAATGATGATCATATTAAATTTATTAGAGTAAGTGCAAATATTAGAAATAAGAGTTATAATATTGAAGAAATTGATGATTTTAAGACTAAAAAAATAGCAGGAAATATTGTTTCGGCATTAATAACTACAACAAGTATTATTGCTGGATATCAAGTAATAGAAATGTTAAAAGTATTTATGAATAAAGACATTACATTTTATAAAAATCGATTTATTAATAGCAATATGAATTATTATGATGGTATTGAACCAGAAAAAATTAAAAAAATACTTGGTTTAAGTGTATGGGATATGTTAGAAACAAAATATAATGATTTAGACAATATTATTAAAGATATAGAAAGTAAAACTAAAAATAAAATAACATTTATTACAGATGATAATACAACTGTTTTATATGATGGTGAAAATATAAATAATTCTTTAATAAATTGGAATAATATTCAATATTTAGAATGTATTATTGAGAATAATGATCAACAAATTAATATTAAAATTAAACATAACAATTAAAATAAATGTATTAATATACTTTTTATTGAGTATAAAATATTAGCCAGAAACTTTTAATTTAAAAGTTTTTACAGTATTCATATTTATGTTTCTGTAAACAAAAAAGATAAACCGAAGAAAAAATTGATTAAAATTATATATATATATAAAGTATATATGATCCTCAATATGCAACACAAAGAACTATTTGATGATAAACATTATAATGATTATAGAAAACCAGATAAAGTATTAGAAAAAAGTATGTTATTTAATGAATTAGTAAATGATATTAATATGTATGTATTAGAATGTATTCAGAATAATAAAGTACATGATAATGTAATTTACATTGGTTATGAATTATTTTCGAGAATGGATTTAACTCCTAAAAAAATGTCAGAAATATTAAATTTGTTATTACAACACGTTAATCCTGATTTATATGTTAAATCCTTATGGAAAATTATTGAAGTTGGTAATATTAATAATGTAGAATTACATAAAATTCAAATTAAGATGATTGTATACCAAAATGATAAAAATTTAGCAATTAAACGATTTGCTAAGGGATTTTTACATAATTTATATGATGAAAATAAAAAGATTCGTGATTATTTGCAAAAATAATTTTTTATAGTATATAAATATTATAAAATGAGTGATAATGATTTACATATTATGTTAATTAAAACGGAATGGTGTCCCCATTGCCAACATTTTAAACCAATATATAAAGAAGCATCAAAAAAATATAAAGATAATAAAGAATTAGGAAAACTTAAAATTGAATTTTCAATGTATGATGGTGATAATGATGTTGATAAAATTAATAAATATAAAGCCCTTGAAGATATTACAGATAATAAATCAGCAATTAGTGAAGTTTTAGTTCCTGCTATGAATGCTGTTAATGGTTATCCTACTATTTTAATTAAATGTAAAAAAGATAAAGCATTTTCAATTTTACATGATCGTGGTCATACTGCTGATGATTTATTAGAAAAAATATTAGATTTTTATAACAAAGAAATGAATCCTGGTGTTGAAGTAAAAAATGTTCAAAAAGGTGGAAGTAATCAATATAGTTTTAGTAAAAAAGAAGATGGATATTACGCTAAAAAATATTTAAAATACAAAACTAAATATCTTACTTTAAAAAAGTAAGATATTTAGTTTAGTTGAACGTAGTGAATCAAAAGCAAATATATTGCTTTAAAAAAGTAAGATATTTAGTTTAGTTGAACGTAGTGAATCAAAAGCAAATATATTGCTTTAAAAAAATAAGAATGAAAAATAAAATATAATGAATAATTATATTAAAATGCCAAGTGCATCATTACCGCATATTATTCCAGAATCATCGAAATCGATATATAATCAATTTATTAGAAGACCAGTATCAGATGATTTACCAGATGGGTTAAATAATATAGAATTAAATCCATCATTTATAAAAGAAGCGGAACATTTTGAAGTTGATAAATCAAATAATTCAATAACTATAATTATAATTGTTATTTTATTAATTTTATTTGCATATATGATTTATAATAAAAAGAAATAATAAATATTATAAATATTTATGATATTAGTTAAAAAAACGATGAACAACAAAAACGCCAACTAAAGCAATTATAGTACTTAGAATAATTTTTTTAGTTTTATTTATTTTCATTTTAGGAGTATTATTTTTTACAGTTTGTTCTGTTTCAAAAGTTGGTCTACTATTAGAATTTGTAAATGAAGTTGATCCATTACAACTTGATCGTTGTTTTAGAACTATAATTTCTTCACTAGATAAATCAGAGTTTTTTTGTTTTTTCCCCATTTATAATATTATATAATATATAAAATTATTATTGTCTTGATCTAAATTTTGTTAAAGTATTTTCTATAGTAACTTTTGCTTGTTCAAATAATTTATTAATTATATTACCATACATGACTGATAGCCAATATATATCTAAAAGAATAAAAATTGGTGTATTAACTAAAGTATATGTTCTAATAGTACATGGTGTTATATAAATATGATAAATTGTAAATATCCATAAAAATGATCTTACAAATATAATTGATAATAATCTTAATAAACGATTAAGAGATGTTAATTTATAATTTATTAAATTTAACCAATTAAATGCACTTAATATTTCACCAGTCACTAAAAATGTTGTTAAAATACAATTTCCTTTAAAATAGTAAACATGAAAACATTCTAAATGATGAAATATTAAATCTATTCTAAAATCCATTTTAATACACATATAAATTATGTCAAAAATTAAATAAGATAAGAAAATATCACGATTAAAATTTGTATATTTATTTTCAAAATCAGGAGCATTTAATATTATGTTCCAATGCGTATAACTTATTATAGTTCCATATATAGTTATAAATAAACAAAAGAATGATCGATAAATACCATGATAATCTTTATCACTAAAAAAATATTTTATTATACGTTGAAATATTATTAAACATAAAATATATTGTATCATTTATAATAAATAGTTTATATAAAAAATTTTTATACTTGTTATGTATATGGCATACCGTAGATTTATATTTACCACATTAATTACGATTTTATTAGTATTTTCAACTTCATATGATTCAAATATACATTTAAAAAATATAAATAGTACTAATGAAATTAATGAAAATACTTTAATAACTAAAAAAAATAATTTTGATATAGAAAAAAAAATAATATTTTTTGATAAGTTATCTTTTTTAAATAAAATTATTATTACAGATGATAAAAAATATAATATTAAATCAAATTCATATTTTGATAATTTATTAGATATTGGTATTCATAATCAAATTTGTAAATTATCTGATGATAATAATTTAGCATGCAAACATGTTAATGATTATATTAATGATACTAAAACAATTTCTTCTAGTTGGATAACATATTTAATTAAATATATATTAATTGGAAGTATAATCGGTGGATATATTTATATAATTCTAACATAATTATTTAAAAATTATTATCATTATTATAATATTATGATAGTAAGTAATTCATTTATATTATACAATTTTATACATATTATTTATGTTTTTTCATATGTAAATATAATTTATTTTGTTTTATATTCTTTAGTAAAATATTATAACAATATAAATGAAAAAACTATAAATAATATATTCACTTTATTTTCCAGTTTAACTGGTAAAAAACAAATTAAACAAGATAATAATTTAAAAGATGATTTAAATTCTGTTTCTGAAGATGATAATGCATCTAATAGTTCATCAAGTTCATCATCCTCTAATAAATCATCTTCTACTGATAATGATTCAAGTAAATATAGGAAACAATGTTTTAAAAAATTAGATGATAATCTTGGCAATATGTCATTAGCATCATCTAAAGATTACAGTGATGAAACAAATTCAACATACAAGCAAAATAATGATAAATTAAAATATAAAGCAAATGTTTTTAAAAAAGCATTAGAGAAATCATATTTAAATTATGATAATGAAAATCATAAATACATTTGTAATTTAGAAGTATTAGTTAATATTGCTAAAAATTTTGTTGATTCTAAATCGCAAAATAAAATTATTTATCAAATTAATAATAAATGGTATATAGTTGGTAAAAATTTATATAAACAAATTAATAATAATGATAATTTATTAATTTATTGTAATGAAAAATTAAAACATCATAATCATATTCGTGATCAAATCGATAGTAAAGAAATTTATATTTTTAAATTAGATTTGCTTGCTAACAATAAAAAAAATCATATTATTTATGGTATAACTTATTTACAATAAAGATTTTGCTTTTATTTTATATATTATAGGGATTTCTTTTCCTATAATATCTTTTGAAAATTCCAAAGTTAATATAATTTTTAAATTATTAAAATTTAAATTTAATATATTATTGTCTTTTTCTATTTTAAATTGAGTATCATTCGATTTATTATTTATAATTTTATCAATATTATTTCCTAATAAATTATTATAAAAAAATATTGGTTTTACTTCATTCATATTATTCTTTATAATTTCATAAATTATTGTATTAATATCATTTAATATTTTATTATATTCATAATTTGATAAATGTTGAAATCTTTTGTATATATCAGTATTTATCGTTTCTCTAAATATTCTTGTATAATTTAACATAGTTTGCCAATACTTTTTATATGCTAATGTTTTTTTATTAAAACCACATAATAAAATTATTTTTTTAGGTTTTAAACTTTTTAAAGGTATCTCTAATTCTTTATTATTTTTATGTAAATTTGCAGTACAGTGATGTATTATTTTACATTTTTCATTTAATGTTAAATTTAACCAGTCATTATTTTCATAATGAATAATCTCATTTAATTTTACATTTATATAATCAATAATTGATTCGGTTATCATTAATTATTTCTACACGTATTTTTTTATATCATTATTAATATATTATTAATTAAAGATGTTAGGACCACATACTCAACAAAGTGTATTACAAGCCGTATTATTTGGCATTGTTACTGTTTTATTTGGTTTAATATTATCATTTATATTTTCACCACTTGTTCCAAAATTATCAGTTGAATGTGAAAAATGGAATGAAAATAATATTATGGAATTAACTTTATTTGCAACTGGTTTTGCACTACGTTTAATGTTAGATCATAATTTACCAAAACAACAATTATTATAAAAAAATGATAATTTTTTATTAAATAGATAATTATATAAAAATATAATTATGATTTGGTTATTAAATACATATTCACCTGTAATTAAATTTAAACAATATTTTAATACTGATCATATTAAAAATGATACATTTGCATTAAATATTAATAATTTTAAAGATAATAATTTTAAAGATAATAATATCATTTTAAATATTTATCAAACCGATAACTTGATATTATTTGAAGATAATGATAAAAAATATTGTTATGAATATACAGAAGAATATTTTGATAAATATATTCTATATACATATAAAAAAGTAAATCATCATAGAATGTTATTTACTAATAAAGATTATTATTATTATCAAGAAGATAATAAGAATATTCAATATAAAATTGATAAAAACAAATTATATTTTAAAACAAATGATGTAACATCATTAATTGAATTATTATAATATAATTTTGCGTGCAACTATAAATAAAACACATAATAATATACCATATATTAATACACCTTTCATTTGCACTCTGCCATTTTCATCTTCATTAATACTTGTAAAATAACTACCGATAGTATCCTTGATCATTTCTTGAGATAATAAAAAATAAATACCTAATAAAATAAGAAATTCTTTATAGTTAAAATAATCTTCAAAGAATGAAGTAATCATGTTTTTAGAATAATTTTTTTCTATTTCAAAATCTTCTTCTAATTTATTACTTACTATATTTAATAAAACATCTTTTTCTTTTGAATTACTACGTGATCTTTGAGATCTATTTGTTCTTGATGTATAATTATCATTTTCATCATCTTCTTCTAAATTTAACTTTTTTTCTTCTAAATTTTTAATTATTTCTTGTGTTAATGAATTTATTAAATGTTTATTATGCATTTCAGGCTCTTCATTCATTATCATTTTATTATGTAAATCGTGCATTTGCATCATTTGTTGATTTTTTTGTGGATTGTGATGATCATTACGTATTTTATGAATAGGAGTAGGTTCTGGAATATTATCAATATCTAAATCATTATTAAATGCCATTATTATTATTTATTATATAATAAAAAATATTATATATTATTTACACAATGTTTTTAGTTATTTTTAACATACTTGCATTGCAAAAAATGGATTGTGAACATCATCATTAAAATTATCTATTTGTTTATTATTTTCAATTAAATTATATATTATTTTAATTGCTTCTTTAGATATATTCCAATATATTGATTCAATTTTTGGACATAATACTGTTATAAATAATTTTCCTTTTAATTCTTTTCTAAAAATTTTACTTGCCATTTTATTTATATTATTATTTGGTTCATTGTATCCTAATAATTTCATTCCAAAACATTCAATTTCTTTTTCCATTAATTTAAAGTTACTTCCAATAACATCTTGTGGTTTACTTCCTGTAAATGTTAATTCATGTAATGAATCATCGTCGCAAATTAATACACCTGTATGATAATAATGTTTTATTAATATATTTGCTATATCATTTTTAGTTATAGAAACATTTTCTATTTTATTATTAATTAATTTATTTTTAATAATAATAATATTTCCAGCAATAAGTGTTTTTTCTGGATTTAAAATTGTAGCAAATTCATTTGTATTTGCATTATTTACTGATTTATCTTCTATAGTTTTAATATCATAACCAAAATTTTCACAATATACTAATTCGTAATATTCTGATAAATCACCATAAACACCGATAGTATCATATTGATAATCTTTATTAAATGTATTTTCTGAAATATATGAAATTCCTGCTGATAATAATTCATCTTTATTATTATAATCTTCAGATACTTGAATATTTTTACTATTTTTAATAACATTTTTAATTATTTTTTCAATATCATCAGCATCTTTCATTCGAGTCATTAATAACTCTTCATCTACAATAATTTCATAAATTTCCTTATAAATATTGTTTGGATTGATTTTTATAAAATTTAACATGTTTTATTATATATCTTGATATTATTTTATGGTTTTTTATTTATCTTTTTTTGATAATTTACTGGACATGTAACAACTTTGGGTTCTAATTTATATTTCTTATTATTTTCATCTGTAAATATTTTATTTATTATATCAATTGAATTTGGACCAACATATATTTTATTATCAATAATTTTATTTCCTATAATATAACCAATTATTAATCCAACTATTATAATTATTATATTTTTTAATAATTCAATATACATTTTTTATCTTATTTATTATATATATACATATTAAAAATATGGATGAAATATGGTTTAGAATAATTATTTTAATTGTTATGTTCATTATTTTTTATTATACTATAACTTATGTTACTACTACATATTCATCTATTATACATACTAATTTACAAAATAAAAATGATGATGATTTTAAAAAATTATTAATGACCAGTATTAATGAACAAAATAAACTTAAATCTGAAATACAATCATTAAAAGGTGAAAATAATATTG
>Ga0214921_10003777_pt1 | contig 22910 bp, 25 predicted proteins | sample LL1505_MetaG_FD_177992 | JGI IMG/M metagenome (GOLD analysis project Ga0214921, IMG submission 177992) | Freshwater microbial communities from Lake Lanier, Atlanta, Georgia, United States - LL-1505 | ecosystem: Environmental > Aquatic > Freshwater > Lake | place: USA: Georgia | collected... | reverse complement strand
CGACAATTTCACCAGCGCCAATAGTGGTTGTTACTGAATGGAGCGCGCTCTTATCTCCATATTTAATAGTGAGTGAATCAATTTCAATAACAGGTGTATGTGTGATTGCCGGCAATGTTACTTCTGGGAAAGATTTTTCCCTGATATCTGCTGTGAGCCTACGAACTTCGCGGACACTTGTTCCAAATTCACTTAAGTTAAGAGCTCGAGTAAGCCTGATAATGGGCGGCACTAGTGTGGAATTTTTGAGAATTTCTTCAGGACTTCCAATTGCCGTTTCGCCATTTCCCTCGATATAGATAATGCGATCAACGAATTGGATTACTCGTTCCAAGCGGTGTTCGGCGAGGATGACAGTGACGCTTAAATCATGAACCAAGCGATGCAGGATCGAGAGTACTTCTTCCGCTGCGATGGGATCTAGCGCACTTGTGGGCTCATCCAAAACCAATACTTTGGGATGCATCACAAGAGCTGCTCCAATCGCAACTCTCTGCTGTTCACCGCCACTGAGCGTGCTAATTGTTCGCTTGCGAATCGCGTTTAGTCCAAGTAAATCCAAGACTTCTTCAACGCGTTTGCGCATCACATCCTGAGGGAAATTCAGCGCCTCCATTCCGAAGGCGAGTTCTTCTTCAACAATATCTGTGACAAAGCCATTGATGGGATTCTGTCCAACAATTCCTACAAGATGAGCAAGCGACCCTGGTTTTACATTGCGCGTCGAGATTCCATCTACAGAGATGTCTCCAGCCAAGATTCCACCGGTGTGATGGGGGACTAAACCATTAATAAGTCGAAGCAAAGATGACTTACCAGAACCTGTTTGTCCCATAACGAGGATCATCTCTCCCTCTTGGATTTCACAGGAGAGACCTTCGAGTACAGTCTTGGTAGATTGCGGATAGATGAGCGAAACGTTTTCAAATGTAATCATGCACTCACCATTGCTACGAGTGTTACAAGCGTTGCAATCACAATGAAAGAATCCCGTTGCTGCCATTTCTCGGGGCGATACCGGGAACGCTTTCTGCTGACCCCGTAACCGCGTGAGTCCATGGATTCGGCTAATTGCAGTGAACGGGTAAGGGATTGCTCAAGTAGAGGAAGCGCCAAATTCCTGAAGGTATTGCCTTCTATTCCGCGAAGTTTCTGCGCTCTGCGAATTCTTTGAAAACTTGTCGCTAATTGAGGAAACACTGAAGTAGCAATGACGAGAGTGATTCCAATTTCATAGATAAAGACTGGCAGCACCCGCAATAACTTATGCGGGCTGGTCAGAGATGTTGCTGCGCCAAAGAGTGCAATCAGCGTCGCGATAATGACGCCCTCATGGATAGATGAAGAGAGTCGTTCAAGAGTGACTGCGCCTCCAATACGAATGCCGGGCATCCATGATGGAAGGTCAAGGCGGGGGGTCGTAAAGAGAGTTGTCCCTGGAATCGGTACACCAATAAGCATGCCGACAATTGAACGAATTGCGATGATAAAAATTCCTATTCGCAGAGCCCACCAGAAACTTGAACTCCATGGCGAACCATCGCTACGAACTCGTACCAATAGCGCAGAAAAAACTATGAGTGCCACTGCGACCCACACGTTATCTAACGCCACCGCTCCTATTGAAAGGAGGATGGCCCAGATCCACATAGTGAGTGGGTGCAGTGGCTTTCGCATTTTTTATCGAGCTATTTCTTAAGTGCAGCTGGTGTTGCAATCTCCACGCCGCATTCCTTCTTTGGGTAACCATTAAATCCGCAGATGAGTCCTGAGCTTGCAGCACGAACTTTCACAACCTGTCCCAGGACATCGATGCCTTGAGAAGATTTCGCTGTAGTCACACAGCGGATAATAGTTTTTTGAACCTTTTCTCCTTTAGGTGCATATGCGCTAGTACCAAAATCGATGACAAGCCCGATTCGCTTAGTATCTGGATCAGCTTTAGTTTTACCGCAGATTGATTGAAAATCTGGCTTCACAGAGGGTGCGAGGGAAGGAATGTCATCATTGCTGAAAACAAAGGTCCAGCCCTCAACAGCCCCATCATTGATATCAACTGTTGGGCCTGTCATTGCAGCGGTCCACTTTGTCACACCAGGTGCTGCTTGAAAATATCCCCAATAACGATAGCCAGTTGAAGCTGCATTGGAGGTTAGTATTGCTATTGAAACTATTGTTAATTTCTTTTTCATATACTGGAGTCTCCTGTTTGAAGAGTCTCACAGGGGTAGCTCGCTAGTAGGTCGGTGCGGAATCCGCACCAATTACCTTTGGACTACACCCCGCAAACCTCGGCGGGTGTTGGTCAGTTGCAAATATCTATATGGGTAATCCGACTTGATCAGTTCACTGGTGAACTGTCTTACGGTTGCGGGTCAGCGTCGGATTTGCACCGAACTTCCCCCATATGAATATCTATTAAGTTGTGTGCGAACCAAACCACACCGTCTGCTTATTGGCAATCAGCCACGCGTGACTTAAGGTGCGTCACATGGAATATAGACGCCTTGGCAACTCAGGAATGTATGTATCAGAGATCGCGTACGGAAATTGGATTACCCATGGTTCTCAGATGGAGACGGAAGCTGCAGCTAAATGTGTCCGAGCCGCTCTCGATGTTGGAATAACAACATTTGATACCGCCGACGTTTATGCAGGAACAAAAGCCGAAGTTGTCTTGGCAAAGGCTCTGAAAGGCGTTCGTCGCGAATCGTATGAGCTCTTCACGAAGGTCTACTTCCCAACAGGCACAGGAAAAAATGATCGGGGCCTTTCTCGCAAACACATTATGGAATCGTGCAATGCTTCATTAAAGCGGCTGAACACAGACCATATTGATTTATATCAAGCCCATCGTTTTGATGTCGAAACTCCGCTTGAAGAAACTCTCAGCGCATTCGATGACCTTGTTCGCCAAGGAAAAGTTCATTACATCGGTTTCTCTGAATGGACGGCAGACCAAATTTCGCAAGCACTCAAGATTCAAGATGCTCGCGGATATAACCGCTTTGTTTCAAGCCAACCGCAATACTCAGCTCTGTGGCGTGTTATCGAAGGCAATGTCGTGCCACTTTCGATGAAAGAGGGAATTGGCCAGATCGTTTGGTCGCCAATGGCCCAAGGAGTCCTTACCGGAAAATATTTACCTGGTAAAAAACCACCTGCTGGCTCTCGCGCTACTGATAAGAAAAGCGGAGCCAAATTGATCTCTGGCTGGATGCGCGATGAAGTTCTCAATGCGGTTCAACAGTTGAAGCCAATCGCAGATGCGCACGACCTATCGCTGTCTCAACTAGCCCTGGCCTGGGTTTTACAGAACGAGAATGTTTCATCTGCAATTATGGGCGCTACAAAACCGTCACAAGTGAAAGAGAATGTGAAAGCTTCTGGCGTCAAACTCAGCGCAGATGTGATGAAATCAATTGATGTGGTACTCGGCAATCTTCCAGAGAAGAAGACAGATCACGATGCGACCCCAAGGCCCAGAGCTTAAAAAACCAGAGTCTAAAAAGTTTCTCCGCGCTGAATCGATGGCTTAGGTGCGCGCATGCGTCGCATTTGAGTGGAGCGTAGCCAGCCATACATTCCGATTCCCTTGATGTCTGCACCCGGGAATTTTTGCAGTACTTCTTTCTTTAATTTTCTGCTCAAAATGATTCCGCTAATGACGGATGCCAGCAGGACTGAGTACATGAGGAAGATACTGCCTACTTGGAATATAGGAGAAGGAATCAGGGTGAATGCGAGGACTATGAAAATAATCGGTAAGAAATACTCGCCGATTGATCTACGAGAATCTACGTAATTGCGAACAAACTTTTTAACTGGACCTTTGTCACGCATAGGCAAAGCGCTTTCGTCTCCGCGCATATAGGCCGCACGAGAATTTACTCGATTAGCGCGGGCAGCATCTTTTGCTCGCTTCTTCTCTTCTTTGCTCACTGCAGGAGCTAACGATGAAATTTTACGAGCCGCTTGCGCGTCTTTACGTTTTGGAGTTGGGCGGCCTTTTTTCTCGGCTGAAGTATTTTCTGAAGGCGATGAAGTCATGGGTAGAACTATAGAGCGAGCATCTGGTCGAGGGCTATCTTGGAATATCGCGCCACAGTGGGCTCAACCTTAATTTCATTGACTACATGACCCGCAAGAACCGACTCCATTGCCCAAACCAGGTGGGGCAGGTCGATTCTATTCATTGTCGAGCAGTAGCAGACAGCCTTATCGAGAAAGACAATCTCCTTATCTGGATTATTAGTGGCAAGTCGGGATACCAAATTAAGTTCGGTGCCAACCGCCCATTTACTTCCGGGTGCAGATGCTTGAATAGTTTGAATAATTTTCTCCGTACTTCCAACGACATCGGCAGCTGTGACAACCTCGTGCTGGCATTCGGGATGAACAATGATCTGCACGCCGGCAATACGCTTTCGAACATCATCGATTGATTCACGAGTAAAGCGACCGTGCACAGAGCAATGTCCGCGCCACAAAATCATCTTGGCCTTCTTTATCTCTGCTTCAGTTAATCCACCCATCGGTTTCCAGGGATTCCATAAAACACAATCATCAAGGGTGAGTCCCAACGAAAGAACTGCAGTGTTTCGCCCCAAATGTTGATCGGGCAAGAAGAGAACCTTCTCTGATTTTGCAAAAGCCCATTCAAGAGTCTTCTGCGCATTTGAGGATGTGCAGATTGTTCCGCCGTGTTCGCCAGTGAAACTTTTGATTGCAGCTGAAGAATTCATATATGTAACAGGTGTTGTTTGGGAGGCCACACCAATGCGCTCAAGTTGGCTCCAACATTCATTGACTTGATTTGCCGTTGCCATATCTGCCATAGAACAACCGGCTGCAAGGTCGGGAAGTATTACCCGTTGCTTGGCTGAGGTGAGGATGTCGGCACTCTCTGCCATGAAATGAACCCCGCAGAAGAAAATGAATTCAGCCGATGATTGTTCGGCTGCAGATTGCGCAAGTTTGAATGAGTCACCAGTGATATCGGCGAAACGAATCACTTCATCGCGCTGGTAGTGATGTCCAAGAATCAAAGCTCTTTTCCCAAGTGCCGCGCGAGCAGCGATAGCGCGCTCTACTAGTTGCGGGTCACTCGCGGGAGGAAGTTCGCCAGCACAGGAGACTCCTCGTTCAGAGGCGAGGTCCTTGCCTTGGCCGAGCACCAAGAGTTCACCCAGGGATATCGACATAGGACTATTCTCATGTGTTTCGGTTAGCCATGGCAACCTGGCGCGGGTATTCTTTGCCACATGACAACTGATACTACAACTCCCGTCGAGATTACAACTGGCATCGTGTTAACAGATGTTGCCGCTGCAAAGGTTTCTGCACTCCTTGCTCAAGAAGGTCGCGATGATCTCTATCTTCGCGTTGCAGTTCAACCTGGAGGTTGCTCAGGACTTAAGTATCAGCTCTACTTCGATGACCGCGCACAAGATGGCGATGTGGCCCGCGAATTCGGTTCCGTAAAGGTTGTCGTCGACAAGATGAGTGATCCATATTTAATGGGAGCGTCAATCGATTTCGTAGACACTATCGAGAAGCAAGGTTTCACAATTGATAACCCCAATGCACAAGGTTCATGTGCTTGCGGCGATTCATTTAACTAAAACTCTGACTTCGCTCCAGTAAAAAGATAGATTGCGCCCATGAAAATCGGGGTTGCAGGTTCAGTTGGTTTAGATCACTTAATGACTTTCCCTGGAAAGTTCACAGATTCCCTGGTTGCTGGCTCGCTAGAAAAAGTCTCTCTCTCATTTCTTGTTGATGGTCTTGAGGTTCGACGTGGGGGATGCGCTGCAAATATTGCTTTTGGGCTCGGAGTACTTGGGCTCAACCCAATTCTGATTGCTGCTGTTGGGAAAGATTTTGCAGATTATGACGCCTGGCTGAGCCGTCACGGAGTTGATACATCACACGCACTTGTTTCATCGACGCAGCACACAGCTCACTTCACAGTAACAACTGATACAGAACTTAATCAGATTGCATCCTTCTTTCCTGGAGCAATGTCTGAAGCTCGAAATATTGAACTTAAACCCATCATCGATAAAGTTGGCTCACTAGATATTTTAGTTATTTCACCTGATGATCCAGAAGCAATGCTTCGACATACAGAAGTCGCCTTGGATATGGGAATCGCTGTTGCGGCCGACCCTTCACAGCAGATGGCGCGAATGAGTGGAGATGAAATCAAGAGATTGATTGCAGGGGCCACCTATCTCTTTATGAATGAATATGAATTGGCTCTTGCCATCCAGAAAACCGGATGGAGTGATCGCGAAATCTTGGAGAAAGTTCAGTATCGAATCATCACACTTGGTTCAGATGGTGCTCGCGTGGAAAGCATTGATGGCGTTTTTATCAAAGTGGGTTGTGCGAAAGAGAAAGCCAAGGTTGATCCAACCGGTGTTGGAGATTCATTCAGATCAGGATTTGTTGCTGGTTTAGCGTGGGGACTATCGCATGAACGCTGCGCACAATTGGGTTCAATGATTGCCACATATGTCATTGAGACCACCGGAACTCAGGAGTACAGGTTTACCTCAGAAGAATTCATTGCTCGCTTTAAAGAAGCGTATGGAGAAGAGGCTGCATTAGAGATTGCAGCGCATCTAGTTGCCTGAAGAGTGAGTAACTTTCGTTAGTGCATTAACAAGAGAATCGATATCTGCTTCAGTCATTCCATGATGCAAAGTTGCGCGCAGATGACCCTCAGTTGGGTATCCCATCGCAGCTAATACGTGGCTGGGTTGCAGATCTGCAGGATTACAGGCTGAACCAGAGTCGATATCGATCCCTTGTGCTGCAAGTTCACGGACGAGATATTCACCGCTAAAGCCGCTCACGATAAAGGAGAGAACGTTATTGATTGCGCGTGAGTGAGGTGCGATGACCGCAACGCCTTCGACTTGTGAAAGTTTGGAAATCAAGTATTGACGAAGTCCAGGATTAATCTCAGCGAAGCTTTCAAGTGCCATCGCTGCCGTAATGAGTAATGGAAGTGAGTACGTACCCGGCGATTTTATTGGAGCGATTCTTGGCAGGGGATATGTATATGCAGCATCGTTATTAATTGCCAATATCGCAAGGCCAGCAGGTCCATTCCAGGAACGTGCATCGAAGAGCGCTGTGTCCCAACGTTCAGGAAGTTCAACACGGGGACCAGATGTTGTGGCATCAACGGCGATGAGTGCCTCGTTGTGTATCAAATGGCTTATTAACTTCGCGCCATCTTGCATAACTCCAGTTTCGCCATTTGCCAGTTGGAGACAGAGGACGGAATCTTTTGGTGCAGTTTCTCCCATCTGAATCAATCCATCAGTCGAGACCGGGAGTTCTTTACAGTCGCCAGTATGCGATCGTGAGATTGCTCTGACTTTGCCTTTATCGATAGCTGAGTACAGGAAATGAGATTCGGTTCTGAGCAGGCCGCCTATTGCTAAGTAATATCCAAGGGCGGGTTCTCCAAGGACTTCGATGCAATCTGGGCGAATGCCTAATCTGTTTCCGATATTTTCTAGACTTTGATTTCGCAAAATCGCGGCTTTTGCCGCTGATTGCGAGAGTTTTTTTGGATCTGCCCACCCTTGCTCGAAGGCAGCAGAAAGATTCTGATAGAGCTCCGGAGATAAGGGGCTTTCAGAGGTGAAGTTTCCTGTGACACGAACCACCGGATGCACGCTACTCGCTCAGATGGGCACTTGCACATCGCACCAGTATCCTTAGGCCATGGATTCTCACGCACCGCGTAATTGGCGCCCAATCCGAGTCGCTGCCCTCATTGCACCAGTCATATTGTTGCTGAGCGGTTGTTCACTTGATGCGAAAAATATATCTGGGATGGGATTTCCTAAAGGAGTTTCCAGTGTTAACGATATCTCCCTCTCGCTATGGCAATGGTCATGGATTGCAGCTGGTGTAGTCGGTGTCTTCACGCTGATCTTGATTCTATGGCCTGCTGTATTTCACCGCGCTCACGCAAGCAAAGGTGAATTCCCGAAACAGACTCAGTACAACATTCCTGTAGAGGTTCTCTACACGATTATTCCGTTAATAATCGTAGCTGTGCTCTTCTACTTCACAGCGGTAAAAGAGAATAAAATTACCGATAAGACAACTCCGGTAAAGCATGAGATTTCAGTTGTGGGCTTTCAGTGGTCATGGCAATTCGGTTATCCAGAAGCTGGTGATAAAGCGCTCGTAACAGGGACTACCGCGAATCCGCCGACTCTCTATGTTCCACAAGGTGAAAGCGTTCGCTTCACACTTACTTCAAATGATGTAATTCATGGATTCTGGATTCCAGCTTTCATGATTCAAATGCAGAACCTCCCGGGTGAAACTAACCACCTCCAGTTCACCGCCAATAAGTTGGGAGAATTCCCTGGTCGTTGCAACATCCTGTGCGGTCGCAACCACTCACAAATGCTCTTCAAAGTAAAAGTCGTAACTCCCGAGCGTTATCAACAATATCTTGACTCACTGAAGGCGAGCGCAGCATGACAACATTTGCAGAACGTCCCACTATTTCGGCTCCGCGCCAAGGAGTGCAAAAGACTTCTCGTGGTTCGCAATTTGTTAAGACCATCACCTCAACAGATCACAAGCGCATTGGGTATCTCTACCTCGCCACTTCATTTTTCTGGTTTCTCTTCGCCGGAGTCCTAGCTCTTCTGCTCCGTGTTGAATTAGCGCGCCCTGGCCTGCAATTCCTTAGCGTTGAGCAGTACAACCAGATTTTCACTATGCACGGAACGATTATGTTGCTGATGTTTGCAACGCCGCTCTTTGTTGGTTTTGCCAACGTCATCATGCCGCTACAAATTGGTGCAGCAGATGTTGCATTCCCACGACTTAACATGCTCTCTTACTGGCTCTTTCTCTTCGGCTCCATCCAAGCTGTAGCAGGATTTTTAACGCCAGGTGGAGCTGCATCATTTGGTTGGACTGCCTACGCACCACTTGCTAACTCGACATACTCACCGGGTATTGGTGGAGATCTCTGGGTTATGGGTCTTGCGATATCAGGACTTGGAACAATTCTCGGTGGCGTGAACTTCATAACAACGATATTCACAATGCGTGCACCGGGTATGACGATGTTCCGCATGTCTATCTTCTCTTGGAACGTTCTGCTTACCTCAATTTTAGTTTTGCTTGCCTTCCCACCACTAGCTGCAGCGCTCTTTGGTTTGGAATCGGATCGTCTCTTCGGGACACATCTCTTTGACCCGGCTAATGGCGGAGCTATGTTGTGGCAACACTTGTTCTGGTTCTTTGGCCACCCCGAGGTTTATATCTTGGCTTTGCCATTCTTTGGAATCGCCACTGAAATCTTGCCAGTATTTAGCCGTAAGCCAATCTTTGGTTACAAAGGCTTGATTGCTGCAACGATTGCAATTTCAGCTTTATCTGTTGCAGTGTGGGCCCACCACATGTTTGCCAGCGGCAAGGTACTGCTGCCCTTCTTCTCCTTCATGACATTCCTCATCGGCGTTCCTACCGGTGTTAAATTCTTTAACTGGATTGGCACCATGTGGCGTGGCCATGTCACTTTCGAAACACCAATGCTCTGGGTAATGGGATTCCTCGTTACCTTCCTCTTCGGTGGTTTAACCGGAATTATTTTGGCTTCACCGCCACTTGATTTTGCAGTCTCTGCTTCCTACTTCGTGGTTGCACACTTCCATTACGTACTCTTTGGAACTGTGGTCTTTGCCATGTTTGCCGGCTTCTATTTCTGGTGGCCAAAGATGACAGGGCGCATGCTCAATGAACGCCTTGGAAAAATCCACTTCTGGACTCTCTTCTTCGGTTTCCACCTTACCTTCCTCATCCAGCACTGGCTCGGCATTAAGGGCTTCCCACGTCGCTATGCCGATTACTTATCAACTGATGGATTCACCGGAATGAATACGATTTCAACAATTGGTTCATTCTTATTAGCTCTGTCAATGATTCCATTCTTTATCAATGTTTGGATCACTAGTAAGTCACCGCTGGTCGAAGTAGATGATCCTTGGGGTTATGGAGCATCACTCGAATGGGCGACATCATGCCCACCGCCTCGACACAACTTCACATCGATGCCGCGCATCCGCTCAGAGCGTCCAGCATTTGATCTGCACCATCCACACATCACGACAGAAGGCCACTAACAATGAAGGCTAATTGGAAACTCTTTACGGGTCTTGCCGTCTTCTACATCATTATGGCTGTTGTGTATTACTACGTTGGGGGAGAAGCAGTAGGAATTACTGGAATGACTCTAGCTGCATGTCTTGCAGGAATGGTCGGTTTCTATCTTTGGTTTACCCAAAAGCGTATCGGTGAGGCAATCCCTTCAGATAATGATTTCGCTGAAATCGAAGATGATGCAGGTGAACTTGGTTTTTACAGCCCTCATTCTTGGTGGCCACTTCCAGTTGCACTCAGTGCAACAGCAATGGGACTTGGTCTGATTATTGGTTGGTGGCTGACGCTCATTGCACTCGGCACCTTAATCATCAGCATCGTCGGCATGGTGACCGAGTACGAAAAGCCAGTCGCTATCTCAAACCACTAACTATATGAAGAGAGCTATATCGCTAGCTCCTTGGTTTTTTACTCTCATTTGGAGTTCAGGCTTTGCAGTTTCAAAGTTCGCATTCCCATCAGGTGATCCACTCTATTTCTTAGCAATCAGATTAATCCTCGCAGCGCTTATTCTCTTTTCCATCACACTTGCCACACACGCGCCAATCAAATTATCTCGACAAGATCTCCTCTCATCGCTAGCTATTGGCATCTGTCTGCATGGATTGTATTTAGCAGGGGTTTGGTATGCCATCCATCAGGGCGCGCCTGCCGGTTTATCCTCGGTCATCACCAGTTTGCAACCTGTCCTTGTATCAATTTTCGCTGTCAGTCTGCTGAATGAAACTTTATCTCGGAAACAAACGGTGGGATTGGTGTTGGGATTTATTGGGGTAATTCTCGTTGTGCTTCCTAAATTGTCTCAATCCTCTGGATTCACAGCCACTTCACTCGGGTTATTGATTCTTGCTCTTTTAGGAAGTACTGCTGCCACTTTATTGCAGAAGAAAATTGGCCATTCAATTCCGCTCTTGATTGGCACTACCTATCAATTCGCAATCTCAGGCGTTGCACTTCTCTTGATTTCTATCATCATTGGCAAAACGCATCTACATTTCACCCCAAGTGGGGCATTCGCCATGTTTTGGGCTGTAGTTGTCACCTCCATCATGGCCATTCTCTTGCTGCTCTGGCTCTTAAATAATGGGTCAGCTGCCAAGGTTTCTAGCTTGTTCTATCTTGTTCCACCACTTGCCGTGGTTCAGACCTTTATTTTATTTGGGGAAAAGGTAAACGCCCAGGAGATCATCGGAATTGCGATGACCGCACTGGGCGTTGCCTTAGTTCTGCGTGACTAAATTAGTGATGTTCCTCTAACTCTCTACGTTCTGTTTCACTCGCCTTAGGAACAGCAACTGCTGTCGCGCGAGAGATTCGATTGCGAATCTTATTCTTAATTGCACTTGGTCGACGTACGCCCGCTTCATCTAGCTCTGCAAGTTCAAGCGGAGCAATCTGTTCGTGCGAGGTAAGAAGCCAGGCCTTCTCAGGTGAGATTGGTTCATGAATCTCTGTAAATTCACCGTTAGGCATACGGACCAATCGACCTGTCTCGCGACCATGCAAAACAAGATCACGATCTGCGCGCTGAAGCGAGAGACAGAGACGCTTCGTGATGACGAAAGCGATAGGAGGCAAGACGATGATGCCGATTCGTGAGAACCACATCATTTGATTGATTGTCAGATGGAATGTCGTTGCAATAATGTCATTTCCACCATTGATGAGACCAACCAGTGTGAAGGTAAGGGCCATGGCACCGATAGCTGTGCGGTTCGGAGCATTGCGTGGACGATCGAGCAGATGATGCTCGCGCTTATCTCCAGTAGCCCAACTCTCGATAAATGGATACAAGGCAAGTCCGGTAAACATAATTCCCGGCAAGATAAGTCCAGGTATAAGAATGTTCCACGAGATTGTGTGGCCAAAGGCATGAGTCTCTAACGGCGGCGCCATTCGCACCAAACCATCAAGCCATCCCATATACCAATCGGGTTGTGAACCGGCAGAAATTTGTCCCGGCGTATAAGGACCGTATAACCAAATGGGGTTAATGGATGCAACTGCACCAAGAAATGCGGTGACACCGAAAACTATAAAGAAGAACCCGCCAGCTTTAGCCATGTAGACCGGCATTAGCGGATAACCAACAACATTCTTCTCTGTGCGACCCGGACCAGGGAATTGAGTGTGCTTCTGATACCAAACAAGCATGAGGTGCACAGTGATGAGGGCCAGGAAGATTCCCGGCAAGAGAAGTACGTGCACGGTGTAGATACGTGGAATAAATGCCTCACCTGGGAATGCTCCACCAAATGCAAAGAATGCAATGTAGGAACCAACCAATGGCAGGGCTTGAATAATTGCTTCAGCGATACGGATACCAGTTCCCGATAGTAAATCGTCAGGAAGTGAGTAACCCAAGAATCCTTCTACGATTCCGAGCGTAAGAAGACCAACTCCGATAATCCAGTTGAATTCGCGTGGCTTGCGAAATGCGCCAGTGAAGTAAACGCGCAGCAAGTGCACAACGATTCCCACCATAAAGATCAGTGCTGCCCAGTGGTGAATCTGACGCATCAATAGTCCACCGCGAACTTCAAATGAGATGTGAAGAGTTGATGCGTAGGCCGCAGACATCTTCAATCCAGAAAGCGGTTGATACCCACCATCGTAGATAACTTCACGCTGTGAAGGATCAAACCAGAAAGTGAGAAAAGTTCCAGAGAGAAGCAGGATGACGAATGAATAGAGACATATTTCGCCGAGCAAGAATGACCAATGGTCGGGGAAGACCTTGGTGAGGTTCTTCTTCATCCATTTGGCGGCGCCTGTGCGATCGTCTACATATCCTGCGACATTGCCGGCAATTCGTTCGCGTGCGGTCATGATGATCTCTCCCAGAAACTAGGTCCAACAGGTTCAGTGAATGGTTGTTGTGCAACTAAGTAACCTTCGGCATCAACCGTGATTGCCAACTGCGGTAGTGGGCGAGCGGCTGGACCAAAGATAACTTTTGCAGCACGTGTGACATCAAATGTTGATTGGTGACATGGACAGAGCAGGTGCTTAGTCTGTTGTTCATAGAGGGCAACTGCGCATCCCATATGTGAGCAAATCTTTGAGAAGGCGATGATGCCTTGGTAGGTCCAGGAGAGACGCTCTGCATCTAAATTGAATTCCTCTGGACGCAAGCGAATCAGTAGAACAGCATCTTTACCAATGTTATTTAGAGTTCGTTCTTCACCTTGAGCAAGTTCTGGCAGAGTCTGCGCAACTGCCCCAACTTCGAGATCTTCGGCTTTGATTGGACGATCACCGGGATCTGTTACCAGACGAGTTCCTTTTTTCCATGACGTCTTGCTCAACTCATCTTTTGGAAGTGGACCCAGATCACGAAGAAGTAATAGTGGAGTCAGAGCCGATAGACCAAGTGCTGCGCCAAGTGTGCGCTTAATGAGAGGACGGCGACCAAGTCCCGCAGCACCGGCTCCTGCCTTTACTGTTTTGATAAATTCTGCACGATCTTCATCATCTGATCTAAATTCATGACGATGCGCGATCACTTCTTCATCAGGCATCAAAGTTTTAGCCCAGTGAATTGCACCGGCGCCTATGCAGAAGAGTGCAATCGCCATTCCCATGCCGAGACCTAATTGATGGACATTGGTCTGGCCGAGAACGGGGATGAACACAAATTTGTCATCTGCAACAAAAATATAGGAGTAGATGAGAAGAAGTGTTCCAGCGGCTGAGAGCATGAAAAGTATCGCTACCTGTCGCTCAGCGCGTGCAGCTGCGGCCGGGTCAGAATCTGCGCGACGATGAACGTGAGCTGGAAGTCCAGGATCCTTGATTAACTCAATCTCGTTAGACATAGCCTTATCTCGCTTTCATCGCTAACCAGACTGCTACACCAATGAGCAATCCGATTCCTAGTGTCCAGACAAGCAAACCTTCTGTCACAGGACCTACGCGGCCAAGTGCAACTCCACCTAATTGAGGTTCTGCTTCTGCGGCTTTAATCCATTTGATAATGGAAAGTTTTTCTGCAGGAGTGATTGTCTTATCGCTAAATACTGGCATTGATTGAGGTCCGGTAATCAAAGCTTCGTAAATATGTTTTGGTTCAACGCCCATCAGTGTTGGCGCATACTTACCTTGAGTCAGTGCGCCACCTTGAGCAGCAAAGTTGTGACACATTGCGCAGTTGGTGCGGAATAACTCGCCACCATCTGCAACTGATCCGTCACGTTCGTAGTTCAGAACTTCATCACCAGGAATAGCAGGTCCAGGTGCGAGAGTGGCAACATACATGGCGAGTGCATTCACTTCTTCAGGATTGTAAAGCGGGGTCTTTCGCATCGCTTGAACGCTCATATCAGCCATAGGCATACGCCCTGTGCCGACTTGAAAATCTACAGAAGCGGCACCAACGCCGATGAGTGAAGGGGCGATGCCGCCACCTTCAGCATTGATTCCATGGCATGAGGAACAGCCCTTTAAAAAGATTTGTCTTCCTTCTTCGACTGTAGCTGATCGATCTGCAACAGTTGTGGGCTCTGAGTTAACAGCACTAGCGACCTGAAAAGTTGTGCCTATCGTGAAGAGTGCAAAGACCAAAAGCAGCGGTGCTGCTGCCCGGTGTCTGCGTAGACGAGAGAGACGCTTCACTGTCTTCCTTTCAGTTAGTGGAAAATTATTTGATGAGGTAAATAGCCGAGAAAAGTGCGATCCAAACAACGTCAACAAAGTGCCAGTAGTACGAAACAACAATTGCGGTAGTTGCTTGTCCCTGTGTAAATCGTCGCGCTTTAGCTACACGGACCATCACAATGAGAAATGCGATGAGACCACCAGTTACGTGAAGTCCGTGGAAACCTGTAGCGATATAAAAAACTGAACCGTAGGCAACTGATGAAAGTGTGAGTCCTTCTGTCACTAAGGATGCGTACTCGTAGATTTGACCTGCAATAAAGAATGCGCCCATCAAGAAAGTCAGAGAGAACCATTCGCGCATGCCCCATGATGTGATCTTAAACATTGAACCTGTTCGTCGTGCTTGGTAACGCTCTGCAGCAAAGACTCCGAACTGACATGTCACCGATGAGAGAACCAGAACAGTTGTGTTAATCGCAGCAAATGGAATGTTGAGAACTTGCGTTGACTCCAACCAAATTTTTGGCCCCTGCACAGCACGCGTTGTGAAATACATTGCGAAGAGCGCTGCAAAGAACATCAGCTCACTGGATAACCAGACAATGGTTCCGACAGCCACCATATTGGGGCGGGTGATCTTGTGATGCGCGCTCAAGCTGGTGCTAGTCATGGGCGTCATTATTCCCGAAAAGAGGCGAGTCGGCCTATTTAGAAGGGAGTTCCAGAGTCCGAATTCGCGCCTAAATGAGGTGAAAAGGGTCACCCGAAAATCAGAGTCGACACTGCATTTATCCAGATTAGACTGCCTCCTATGTCAGAAGCTTCAGGTGGCCGCGAACGCAAGTTTTCAATAGTTCTCTACTCAGATGATTCATCTGTCCGCGAAGCTGTTATTGGAGCCCTCGGAAATCGAGTAGCCCCTGAGATGGCCGAACATCAGATTCATGAATTTGCCACCGGTGCAGCCCTGCGATTATTTGTAGATTCCAAGAAGATTGGAACCGATTCACCCATCGATCTATTTATCCTCGATGGAGAATCCGTGCCTGAAGGCGGACTCGGAATTGCTCGTCAATTAAAAGATGAAGTCTTTAACTGTCCTCCTGTTCTCGTCATGACGGGACGAAAAGCTGATGCGTGGCTTGCTGCATGGTCACGTGCTGAGGCAAATGTGCTTCACCCAGTTGATCCCTTCACACTTGCTCATACTGTCGCAGATTTATTGCGCGCTCGTACATCTTCGTTATCTACACAATAAGTCTCGGAAATTTAAGCGATGGCTGAAAATACTCCAACTTGGAGTGCCTGCATCAGCAAGATTCAGTCCGGCCTTGATCTTGAACCTTTCGAGATTCAAAGTGTGATGCGTGAAATTTTATCTGGCTCCGCAAATACCGAAGGCATTAAGGAGTTCCTGCTCGCCCTGAAAGCGAAGGGCGAAACATCGGAAGAAGTGGGTGCGCTGGTAACGGAAATGTATGAGCACAGTGCTCCCATAAGTATTTTCGAGCGCGCTGTCGACACAGTGGGCACTGGCGGCGATGGGGCACATACGATAAATATTTCGACAACCGCTGCAATTATTACAGCAGCTGCTGGGGCGCGTGTTGTGAAGCATGGAAGTCGGGCAGTTTCTTCAAAATCGGGAGCATCAGATTTCCTAGAAGCCCTCGGTGTTGTTCCTGGCCTTGATGGCAAAGGCGTTGAACGAACCGTGCGAGAACTTGGTATCGGTTTCTGTTTCGCACCTGTCTTTCACCCATCGATGCGATTTGCAGCACCGGCACGTAAAGAACTTGGGGTTGCCACAATTTTTAATATTCTCGGACCGCTTTCTAATCCTGCAAAGCCAAAGGCTGCCGCTATCGGTGTGGCAAATGATCGGATGCATTTAGTGATGGCGCAAGTACTTGCTCAAAAGGGCTGCGATGGTTTTGTCTTTCGCGGAGATGATGGGCTAGATGAAATAACACTTGCAACGACGACTTCAATTCTTTCAATCGGTGCAGATGAAATAACGAGTGAGCGTATTGATGCCAAAGATTTTGGGATGGCCAACGCTCCACTTGCGGCAATCGTTGGGGGAGATGCGCAGGAAAATGCTCGCATCAGCCTCGCAATATTTGATGGCGAACGTGGCGCTCCACGAGATGCAGTACTGCTTAACGCTGCGGTTGCAATCGCAGCTTTTGAGGGTGACCTCACTTCGGATATTAAGGAGAGAATTTCAGCAGGCTTAGTCAGAGCTACTGCAGCAGTTGATAGTGGAGCAGCACGTGCACTGCTTACGAAGTGGGCGGCCTTGACGCAGGAGATTTCGGCTTCTTAATTCGCTTTCCAAAATTCATCAGTTCTTCTAGTGTGTAGATATCAAGCCCTGCAACTCTTTCAATGAGACCGTGCAGGACATCGACAGTCGCCTTTGCATCATCGAGTGCGCGATGGTTGGGTGTTGTACTTGTTCCAAAAAATGCCGAGAGTGTTGCAAGCTGACAATTGGGGACTTCATCTCGCGACAAAACTTTTCGGGCAATAATTGCTGTATCTAATACTGGGAAATCTGGCCAGGAAAAGGCATGCGCGCGGGCTGCATATTTAAGAAAGGAGAGATCAAACGGCGCATTTTGAGCCACCAGAACTGTTTCCTGTGGTGAGCCCAAGAACTCGAGTAACGTGGGGAAAATCGTTGCAATTGTTGGTGCTTGATAGACCATCGCATCAGTTATTCCAGTGAGTTCGGTAATGTAAGAGGGAACTGGATGTTCTGGGTTCACGAATGCTTTAAATTCACCAAGAATTTTTCCACTCTTAACTTTCACCGCACCAATTTCAGTAATTGCCGCTCCTAAATGAGGGGCACCACCTGTTGTCTCTAAATCAATCACTACAAAAGTAGTTTCGTGCAGACTCCGACCCATTTCTTGCAGAGTTGATTGCCAGCTTTCATCTCTGTTTTTTGCCGACTCACTCACCATGAAATGAAGAGTAGATGATTGCTCTGACATTGGAGCCGCAATACTCTTTTCCCATGAGCGTTGGCGGAGCACCAGAAGGTTACATTCGCGATTGGCATGCGGTTGGAAAAGGCGAGAAAGCGAAGATAGGAATTCTCCTTGTTCATGGATTTACCGGTTCTCCGGCTGGGATGCGTCCGTGGGGTGAATACCTCAACCAACTCGGTTACACCGTAACTGTCGCACTACTGCCAGGCCACGGAACAGTTGCGCAAGATCTTAATCATGTGAAGTGGCAAGAATGGCCAGCGAAGATTGAGTCAGATCTCAATGCGCTTATGCAAAGTTGTGAAAAAGTATTCCTTGCCGGGCTTTCTATGGGTGGTGGCGTCTGCCTCAACGTTGCTGCACGCTATTCGAATCAATTAGCCGGCTTGATTCTCGTCAATCCAATGATTCATGTGAAATTCGTTCCCCATCAATTGGCATGGGTAATCTCGAGGTTTCAAAAGCTGCGCTCTTCAGTTGGTGATGACATTAAACGCCCGGGCGTTACTGAATACGGATATGACTGGTTGCCGGCTGTCGGTGCCTATGAGATGCTGAAAATGCTGCATTACACGCGCAAACGGTTGCACGATGTCACCTTGCCAGTGCAGTTATTTCACAGCGTCGAGGACCACACGCTTCCGGTATCCAACACAGAGATTGTGATGCGCGAAATCAATTCTCGCGAGAAGAATCGCATTGAATTAGTCAATAGTTATCATGTTGCAACAATCGACTATGACGCGGAAATCATTTACGAGAATTCCCGCATCTTCATCGAGGCGCACTCGTAACCTTTGATTTGCCTCAAATCGTAAGCAATCTAGAATAAGCGCGTGCATAAGATTGTTGGAGCGCTCGGTGGAAATAAAGCGGCTGATGCATTTCGGAAAACAGTCTCTGGAGATCCATCGGGTGCACCGCAATGGGCGCAACAGATGGCGGTTGGCAACGACATTGGTTACTTCGGTCCCGATAGTGCGGTCTGGACAGTACATGGTTCGGTATCAACTCTTGTGGGCGGAATTCGTGCACTTTTGATGCAAGCAGCGCATCCGGCAGCGCTTACGGGTGTAGCAGAACATTCGCAATACGACACTGATCCGCTGGGTCGATTAGAGCGCACTACTCGATGGCTAACAATCACCTCATTTGGCTCTACACAAGCAATTGAACGCGAGGCACAACGAGTAAATGAAATACATAAGCATGTAACAGGGGATTACCCCGACAAAGCGGGTGGAGTTCATTCCTACCACGCCTCCGATCCGCGGTTTTTGTTATGGGTGCATTGCGCCTTTACAGATTCTTTTCTGCGCACCTACGAAGAACTTGGTTATGACGATTCCACAATTGGCGATCAATATGTACGCGAGTGGGCTAAAAGCGCTGCACCGCTTGGGCTAAAAGCTGCGCCGCAGAGTAAGAGCGAGCTTGCAGCAACGCTCGCAAGTTTTGCAAATAGTGAAGTAGTGCGAATAGAGATGACACCACCGATTGTAAAATTCATCTTGAGACCGCCATTTGGTGCAGGCGGCTTATTCTTCTACCGCATCCTGTGCAATGCGGCAATTTCAACTATTGATGAGCCTTTTAGATCGGTCTTAGGCCTTAAAAGAAAATCAAAACGCTGGCTTAAAGTGAGTCGAGTACTGCTTGATGTTCTGTCCTACATGCTCGGCCATGAATCACCATCGCAGAAGATTGCGCGCGAAAGAATCGAGAGAATACAGTTGGGCGCATGAGTGGCTGCATTTTCTGCGGAATCGTTGAAGGAACTATTCCCTCCCGCAAAGTTTTCGAAAATGAACTCTGTTATGCCTTTCTCGATATCTTTCCGGCTAATCGCGGCCACACTTTAGTAATTCCAAAATCCCATTCACTAGATATTCACGATACTGATTCGGCCACATACGGCGCTGTTGCAGCAGCAGCCAAAGAAGTTGCCGATTTACTACAGGTGAAGTTGCACTCTGATGGCACAACACTCTTTCAAATGAGCCGTGAAGCGGGATGGCAAACAGTCTTTCATTTACATATGCATGTGATCCCGCGTTGGAATGGCGATAATCTTCATAAGCCGTGGGATATCGCTGCTGCCACAGAGGAAGATTTGAACACAACTGCTCTCTTGCTGGCTCAGTAAGGATTCAAAATTATGCAAAATCCAGATGCAATCGTAATTGGAGCCGGCATTGTTGGCGCGTGTTCTGCTCTTTCATTGACTAATGCAGGGCTACGAGTTCTAGTTGTTGATCGTGGATCTGTTGCAAGTGGCACGACGGGCGCAGGAGAAGGAAACATTCTGGTCTCCGATAAAGATCCGGGTCCAGAACTTACATTGGCCCTTCGTTCACGCGATTTGTGGTTTGATCTTCAAGATGATGTCGGTGACTCATTTGAATTAGAAGCGAAAGGCGGAGTTGTCGTTGCACGGAGCGATGATTCTGCGCTGATGACACTGGCAGATTCCCAGAGAATGCACGGCGTTACTGCCCAACGTGTAGATTCACATGAACTGCATTCTTTAGAACCGTATCTACACCCTGATCTTCATTCTGGAGTTTTCTATCCGCAAGATGCGCAGTGCCAGCCGATGTTGGCAGCCGCTCACATTCTTCGCACTGTGATTGCTCGTGGTGGAGCCGTCATCTCACATGCGCAAGTCAAAAAGATACTTTCTCACGATGGAGTTCTTCACTCAATCTCCACAACCCAAGGTGATTTCCGAGCACCTATTGTTATTAATGCTGCAGGTACCTGGGCAGGGGAAATCGCAGCACTTGCAGGCTCACATCTTCCTATTGCACCGCGCAAAGGTTTTATCTTGGTGACTGAACCGACGCAGCACTACATTTTTCATAAAGTGTATGACTCTGATTATGTGGCAAATGTGGCAAGTAGTGACGCTGATTTACAGACCAGCACAGTTGTGGAAGGTACTCGTAGTGGAACTATCTTGATTGGCGCTAGCCGTGAACGTATTGGATTTGATGGCAGCATGAATTACGACATTGTCCGCACATTAGCTGCGCAAGCGACATCCCTTTTTCCAGTTTTGCGTGATGTAAATCTGCTTCGCGTCTATCGCGGATTTCGTCCGTATGCACCAGATCATCTTCCCGTCGTTGGAGAAGATGCAGAGATTAAAGGCCTATGGCATTCGGCTGGACATGAGGGCGCTGGAATTGGATTAGCACCAGGTTCTGCAGAACTCATCACTCAATTAATTACTGGAAAAACTACCTTTATGGATCCTGCAGCATTCGCACCCGCACGATTTGCGAGAGTCTCGATATGAGTGCGCCAATCAACTTCACATTTAATGGAAGTACATACTCCGGTGAAGTTGGGCAATCGATAGCAGCGGCGCTTATTTCTCAAGACCAACGAGTCCTGCGTACAACCCGCTTTGATGAGGCACCGCGCTCAATATTCTGTGGGATTGGAATCTGTTTTGATTGCGTAGTCGTTGTTAACGGTATTGCTAATCAACGTTCCTGTCTGGTTGAAATAACTGAAGGTGCTGTAATCGTGAGTAAGCAATGATTCTCGTCATTGGAGGCGGTCCTGCAGGTTTAGCTGCAGCAGTTGCGATTGCTAGAAATGGCCAAGAAGTTACGATTTTGGATTCGGCGCCTCGCGCTGGTGGACAATATTGGCGTCACCGTACCCGGGTTGATGGATATAAATCTGAGAAATCCGCAATGTACCTGCAGGAAGTGGCTCAGAATCCATTGATTCATTTTATTTCTGGTGCCAATGTGTGGAGCGCAAGCCGGGTAAAGGATCGCTTTGCAATTAACTATTTAGTATCCGGTAACGAGTTAACTATCACTGCGCAGAAACTGATTCTTGCAACGGGTGCCTTCGATCGCTCGCTTCCCTTTGCAGGTTGGGAATTGCCCGGGGTAATGACACCAGGTGCTGCGCAATCGTTATTAAAAGGTCACGGTGTTCTTGCCGGCAGACGGGTTATCGTCGCCGGAACTGGTCCATTCTTACTTCCAGTTGCGACAGGAATTGCGGCCGCTGGTGGCACCGTTGTTGGACTGTATGAAGCACAGTCACCGCTTCGGTGGGCCTTATCTCCAGTGGCGCTCTTGCTTAACCCTTCCAAGTTTGCCGAACTTCTTTACTACGCGAAGCAAGTACGCAAGTACCGAATCAGAATTCAATTTGGGAAAGGCGTAACCGCTTTTGATACACATTCTGCAGTTGTCAGTCGCCTCTCAAGTGATTTAGAAGTGGTCGCTGGAAGTGAAGAGAAGATTGAGTGTGATGTCGTTGCAGTGGGTTGGGGATTCACGCCCGACGTAACACTGGGTGGCATTCTTGGTTGTGCGCAGAAGGTAGATCTTGACGGCACAGTAATTTTTAACGTAGATCAGAATCAGAGAAGTAGTCAGAAAGATATCTGGATTGCGGGGGAGGCGACCGGTATCGGAGGATCAGATTTAGCACTGGTTGAAGGCGAAATTGCTGGTTTGGATTGCGTTGGGATTGGCATCTCGCCGTCACTGGCATTTCGTAAGATACGAAAGACACTCTTCGCTCGCGCTTTACAAAAAAGTTATCCAGTTGGAAACGGTTGGAAGAAATGGTCGCGAAATACAACGAAGATTTGTCGATGCGAAGAAGTTTCATTGCAAGATATAGCTGATTCTGTCACTGATTTAGGTGCCTTTGATTCGCGCACGGCAAAGCTCTTTACCCGTGCCGGTATGGGCTTATGTCAAGGTCGCATCTGTTCAAGAAATGTCAGTGAAATAGTTGCAGGACTCCAAGGTTGTCAGGTCAGTGATAACGAACGTATTGGTTATAGCAATCGTCCGATTGCTACTCCCATTTCACTGGGGGAACTCAGTGATGGCAAAAGTACGAAATAAGAGATACCTTTTCGCTCATGACTAACCCATGGAATGGCGTCCTTACCGCTACAGCAACACCATTTAGAGCAGATCTCTCACTTGATTTCGATAAGTACGCGGAACATGTTGCGTGGCTTGCCGCCAATGGAACACATGGAGTTATTCCCAATGGATCACTGGGTGAATATCAAGTATTAACAGCAGAAGAGCGCGCAAAGATGGTGGA
>Ga0214921_10003776_pt1 | contig 22918 bp, 19 predicted proteins | sample LL1505_MetaG_FD_177992 | JGI IMG/M metagenome (GOLD analysis project Ga0214921, IMG submission 177992) | Freshwater microbial communities from Lake Lanier, Atlanta, Georgia, United States - LL-1505 | ecosystem: Environmental > Aquatic > Freshwater > Lake | place: USA: Georgia | collected... | reverse complement strand
CATCTCCTGCTCCAGCTCCAGCTCCCGCTCCAGCTCCCGCTCCAGCTCCCGCTCCAGCTCCAGCTCCCGCTCCCGCTCCAGCTCCCGCTCCAGCTCCAGCTCCAGCTCCCGCTCCCGCTCCCGCGGCTGCACCAGCCCCTAACCCAATTCCATCTTACACATCCATGTACTCATATACGCCAACAGCATATACCACATCGATGTCGAAATCCATTTCGAAACCCGAAAATATATACCAACCTACATCTACATCATATACGTCATTTTTATCACCACGTCCGCAAGTACCATCAAATGCGCATGCGCAGACATCAACGCCAAAAACATCATCATCTACCACCTCTAACTTATGGATAGTACGATTGGTACTAACACTATTTATGTTATCGGTAATAATAGTCACGTTGTCATATATATCATCATCGCGGTCATCGCGGTCATCATCATCCGCGTCTTCCATTACTAGCTTGAATACATCAATTTTATAGTTATGTAAATAATCTCTCATAGTGGTTATTTACATAGTCGATACTATCACGATTTCGCCCGTTTCGTCTTATTCTGACGCTTCTTCCCACTGAGTTCTCCTTCTTGACGTTGTCTTCGCGTCTTTACGTCATGTTGAATTCTCTCTGAGGGTGTCACTAGAGACAATAACGTATCAAATATATCGTTTGGGACCATTTTTGTTTTATGACGTTCGTCGTCGCTGTCGCTGTCGGTGTCGCCGTCGGTGTCGCTGTCATTGCTCTCCTTATCCTTATCCGTATCCGTATCCTTGTCCTTGTCCTTGTCCTTGTCCTTGTCCTTGTGTGGCTTCGCATTCATATCCGCTTCCGTGACTTCGAACGCATAATTGCGCGGCCGAAACAAAGCTGGCATCATAAACAATCCAGCAGGAACTGCTAAATCCTTAAATAAATCACTGAACTTTTCAGGGATAAAATGTTCATCACAGCTTCCGTTGCGTCCGTTGCTTCCGCCCCCGCTGGCACTGGCTCCACCTATCTGGCGTCCGTCATCGAGAGATACGAACAATGGCATTTTGTGTTGATATAATAAATTATTAACCTGATACCCACCTCCGATCATATTTCCATCTTTATCTTGATGTAACACCAAATGTTGGTCTGGATTAAAATATTGGTTTATTCTTGTTTTCGTCATTGGACCTACTTGTAATATCATTAGATTATGATTTCGTCTATATATACGACGTATCCTATCATATATGACTACGCATCGCCTGTATCAGATGACTCATCGGCTCCGCCGCCGCTTTGCGAACCAGGTTTCTTATTATATATCCTCTTGATTTCCGTAGTAGTTTTCGTCTCTCGGTTCTTCTTAATATATGCCATAATTTGCTCTACTTGTTTTCCATTTGTAATCAGGTCGGATAGACATTTCTCTATATAGGTAAGCGTAAGAGGCGCCGTGTGTTTCGAATGGACAAACTTCAATTTACCATCACTAATATTCACGGTCGCTTTATCTAGTTGTTTTTCCTCAATGATTTCAAGTATTTCATCATTGATGAGAGACTTCTCTGTGCGAATATCACGGACTTCTTCTGAAGATAACTTAATCTTATTATCAAGCTCTACCCAACGTTTAATTTTTGTTTCAAGAGTGGGCGGTGTTGCGTGATTAGTTGTCATAATAGAGGTTGGGTTCATAATACTACTATAGATATAAATGATATACGTTTATATCTAGTTTTTATTCACATTCAGCGGCATTGCCGATGCGCCGATGCGCCGATGCTGATGCTCCGTCGCATGTGATTTACCTGCGACGACGAGTGCGACGAGATGCGCGACGAAAATTAAAGGACTTTCCGAGAGAACGGCTTCCAGGCCTGCGCGACTGAAGAGCTTTCTGGCCCATGTAAAGTCCTAAAGGAACCAAGGCGGTTTCAACGGCCGACAACAATCCTGGAATCATACCACCCTTCTGAGACTGGCTCTGAGACTGGCTCTGAGACTGATACTTGCGACCACGACGTTTCTTACCACCGACAATAGCAGACCCCTTCAAAGATGAATAAGATTCCGCACCGACGACGGCGCCTGCGAGAGCACCACCAACCATAGCATTCTTAAGACCGACCGACGCAGTGCCGCTAGACGCAGCAGAGAGTTCGGAACCCTGTAAAGCGGCACTACCACCACCACCTTGAGGAGCAACAGCTTTATTCAAAATTCGTTGGGCAATATCTCCGGCTTGTTTAAGAGTGGCATCGTCGATTTTAATAGGTTCGTTACTTCCGCCAGTCTGGTTTTGAAACTGGTTCTCGGACTGGGACTGGGAGTGGGATTGGGACTGGGACTTGCGCTTAGAGCGACTTTTTGATGACTTATGAGGCATAATGAACGTTATATACTATATATAGAAATAATTTATATGTATAAACTAAAATGAAACTTTTCCCTTTTATTCTTTTTGGACTAATTGTTCTTCCTGAATCTATTATCAACGTCCCTATTTTTCCATTTAGTCAAGCCGACGCTTATCCGATTCAAGTTGATTCACAATCTATTGCCATCGATTCTGTAGCTGCCGTCAATAATGTGAGAAACCCACTGGAATGTGACGCATGCCTACTTTTAGCAAAGGGTTTAAATCAAACAGTTCTTCATAATCCTAAAGTTATTTCTATTGTAAGCACCGATCTAGAAAAAATATGCCAAGTTTTACCAGCAAGTGTCCAACAATTATGTCTTGATGCTGCTGAACAAACCGCGCCACTTTTGCTAAATCATCTAGGGGACCTCATCGCAAGAGAGGGCTGTTCTGATTTAGGCATATGTCATTCATCCGCACATTATACGCGCTCGTAATCTTCTCATAATATTTTTATTGCGTCATACTAATTCATATCGTGGTATTACGCAGTGCTCATCTTCCTCATCTACAAATGGACGTATTTCACCCAAATGACACATTTCATTTCGACCATTTACAATTAACACATCCACAGCATATCACAGGTGGAGCATATATGACACATTTTTCATACTATGACAGCAAACAACCGCTGTATATCCAGACGACAAAAACACAATCAAAACAAGGTATTGTTATCTCGGGCAAAAAAGCATATATTGATTTATTATTAACGGCGAATGACGCGGATACAGAATTCACAGAATGGATTGGGAATTTAGAGAAAAGAGCGGTCGATTTACTTTATGAAAAGAGACATCTCTGGTTTACACAAGAATTAGATCATACAGATATTGAAAATTCATTTACATCACCAATTCGCGCCTACAAAACCGGCAATTTCCTTTTACGTGTAAATTTAGAGCCCAATCGTAATTTTACGCATATTCAACCATTTGTATGTAAGATATTTGATGAAAATAAGAAGGTTGCGCCGACTGAGTATATTAAAGCAGAGCAAACAATTATTTCAATCATTGAATTCCATGGTATCAAATTTACATCACGTAATTTTCAGATAGAGTTAATGTTGCGTCAAGTATTAGTAATTCCAGACGTTCCTTTATTTGAAACATGTGTTATTTCCGCTGAAACGCCGGCACCCATTCCAGCGCCTATTCCAGCGCCCGTTCATGTTCCGACATCCGTTTCGACAAATAACGCAATCGAAGAATCGGCTACTGATTATTTAGGACTAGTTTCAACTAATGAAGAAGAGATACATAAAGAAGACAATGAATCTATAGATGAAAGTGAGAGGTATATTACCCCCCAACCACAATTAAAACATTTTGACTTCACCGAAGTAGATATCGATTTCAAGAATATTCCAGATACAATTGATGTAAATGAACCGAAATTTGATACTCCGGTCGCTTCGCCGCCACATCCACCCCATCCACCCCATCCGCCAAAACCTACCACGGCCATTACTTTAAAAAAACACAAGGATGTTCTTTATGAAATGTATAAGGTCGCAAAACACAAAGCGTCTGAAATGAAAAGAGCCGCGATGCGCGCGTATTTAGAAGCAAAGGAAATCAAAGCAAGGTATTTATTAGATGATTTAGATGATTATAGTTCAGATGACGACCACAATAAATGAGATAGGATTACATTATTTTATCATTTATTTTATATACAATTAAATTATAAGAATGAGTTTTTTGTCTGATTTAGAGAAAACACTTCGTGCGAATCACATTCTTGTGATTTTAGGTGCGATTGTTCTTGTATATGCCGTTTATACATATTCCGACCAAAAGTTCGTTGTCCCATACGAACCCCTTCAAGGTGATGCGAATGGTCGCATGAACACAGAAATTGCGGCTGGAAGGCAGGTTGGTCCTATCGCAAGTAGCGGCGCAACTGGTTTCACCTCGACGGATTCAATGACTGGGCAAGGTGGCGCCCCCCTCGTCGGAGGTGGTGCTGCTAATCTCCCAGTCGCCAACCCGTCTGACCTTCTTCCCCGTGACACCAACAACCAGTGGGGTAGCTTGAACCCTTCTGGAAGTGGCGACCTTCTCGGCCAGAACCTTCTTTCTGCGACTTTTTTGACGGGCATTGACACTATCGGCAATACGATGAAGAATGCCAATCTTCAGTTGCGTTCCGAGCCAGCCAACCCTCAGCTGAATGTTGGTCCTTGGAACCAGAGCACCTTTGCTCCTGATCTGATGCGTACTCCTCTCGAGTTGGGTTGCGGTGGTCAGTAGTGCGTTTAGTGAAATCGCCATCGCCATCGCCATCGCCATCGCCATCGCCATCGCCATGACCCACCCTGCGGTGGATTTATGGATAAATATAATTACGTAACATTGATGATAATATTACGTAACACATGACACATAATACTGATAAATAGTGTTAGTATATAATAGTAATATTCATTTATAACACAATGTCAATTCTCTCGACACTTCTTTTATTATTCATCGTCTTTGTGTTGTCACTCGTCATCATTCAACATGTCATCATTCCTGGAGTTGTGAATTATCAACATGGTCTTTTGAACAGTTCAGAATTTACCATTGACGAGAGTGAAATACAAGGTCTTGGATTATTTACGAAGCGTCGGCGCGCGAAAGATGAGAAATTGTTCGTCGCCATTCACGCCAATGAGACTGTCACTCTTATTGGAAGTAAAATAAATCACTGTCCAAGTAAGCGAACTTCCGCAAGAGCGGTAATACCTAATACATATCTCTCGTCAACCCCAGATAAAGCCACTGGAGAATGGTGGATTATCTCCCTTCGCGACATCGATGCCGGTGAAGAGCTTACCGTTGATTATACAAACACGCCCGGTTTCATTAAAAAGCCAGACCCTAATTGGAAGTGTGAAATATAATATCTCGTTTATATCTCTCTCTCAATATATATAACAATCATCGGCCAATAAACAAAACACAATAACGATGAAAATTTTTGACATTGACCTCTGTAAATATAAAGATGTATTCGGTCGTCCGAGAGAAGGTGTGCATGCTTACCGAATCTTCGATATTGCGGTCGTAGATGTAGTATCAACCATCGTTGTCGCATTTCTCATCGCACGCGTCTTCGGTTTCGTATTTTGGAAATCTCTCGTCGTTTTGTTTATCCTCGGAATTATATTGCACCGGTTGTTCTGTGTTCGAACAACGGTGGATAAGTTGGTGTTTGGTGAATAATATCTACTTTATATATAATTAAAATAGAATGGCAGCAAAACCAAAATGCTTTTTTGTAGGATGTCTTCAAGCTCACGGTTTAGTAGCTTCCCCACCAGGCCTGCCACAAACAAGAACTAAAAGTACTCAATATGACATATTTGGTCATCATATAAAACTGACAGTATTATCTATTCCGGGAGATGGATATGATTGTGGAATAATGGGTCCGATGGACAATCCTCCGCTTGATAAGGCTTATTGGCAAAACTTCTCGACAGAAAAGGTGGTTCCTGGTATTGTGAGACAAGTATTTCGCGAAATACGTGAGGATGAACGTGCTATTGGCAGGGCATTTTCAACTAACCTACGTGCCCAATTGAAACGGGTATATGCTGCTGCTAATATTGTATTCCCAGGGGGTTTTTCAATACAGGAAAATCCTAGCGAACATCAATTTTGGCAACTACATCGTAATGCGGGAGAAAATAAACGTCTAAAAAGTTACCTACCACGACGCGAGCGCCAACAACGTTTTCAATCGGTACCTAATAACTTATATGGTATTATATGCGGATATACTAATCACAAACACCTGAAACCATTTTCCTTAACTGAATTGAGAGATGAAGAGGTTGAAGTATATGGCGACGGAGGAGTATTAACCTCTGATTTTATACCCTCTGCCAAGTTTCCGCGAATAAATATGATTGGCCACGACGATGGCAATCCGCCTCAAATGTTAGGAGCACATAATTGGATATACGCAATTGAACAAAGCGATACATGCAGCTTTTTAAAAGCTAAAGCATCGGAGATTGTTCGAAACGCATATTTGACGAAAACATTACATTCGCAGGACTTTATTATAGTGTTACAGGCTTTGGGGGTAGACCATGCGTGGTTGGTCAATCCAGCATGCAGGACCCTTAGTGAAAAAATACACCCCCCACACCAAACCGGTCTTGTAGTCCCTTCTGAAGAGTTTAAAGATAGCAACTATACACCACCACAGTCAAGGCCACCGTCACCGTCACCGTCACCGTCAAGGTCACCGTCACCGTCAAGGCCACCGTCAAAGAGGCACGGTTCGTACGTAGTTTCGAATGGCAATGAACGAGAATTTAAGCGTTCGAAACATCAAGAAAGTGGCTCACGAAAATCACGCAAACGAACAACCGTGAGACGAAAGAAAATAACACATAAAACAAAGAAAAGAGCGTTCAAAAGAAAATCTCAAAACCGAAACAAGCGAAAATAAAAACTTATTCTCTCGTAATATAAATACAAGGGTTGATACTCGTATTTATATTATTATATTATAATCCAACTCAAATGTTCAAAACAAGTGTTTTCGGATATATTATTATTATTTTCATTATCGTCATTTGCCTTAAAATCTACCAAGAATCAGACGCATTCCAGTTGAAATGTATTGTTTCTAAAGTCGATGGCAATAAATACTGCGTCCGCGAACGCGCCAAACTGGAACTCGCAGCCGATCTTCTAGCAACCGTAACTCAAAAAATGAAGCAGGTAGTGAAACATATGGGCGATACTTATCCTGACCGAGAGAACGTGAAACGTTTAGTGAAAAACTTCCGACCTGAAAAAGTGAGCGAAACACTCCCCACTAGCGAATACACAGCATACAGCGAGAATAAAGGCGAGAAGCTAGCATTTTGTGTGAATACGACGAAGAAGGGGAATAAACTTATCGACGAAAACACGCTTACATTTGTAGCACTTCATGAGTTGAGTCATATTATGACGGAGAGTGTTGGACACAAGGACGAATTCTGGAACAATTTCAGGTTCCTTATTGATGAAGCCCAGAAAATCAAGGTATATTCACCGGAAGATTATAAACTCAAGCCGAAAGAATACTGTGGAATGACAATTAATGATAATCCACATTTTGATAACTAAGTACAGTGCGTTCCGCCGCGCGCCACAGGTTCGAACGAATGACTGCGCCATAATCCCGCAATAATCTTACTCTAACCGGTGGTGTGCGACCGGACGCGCATGTAAGAATATCGTATTCGGCGACCGTCTTTCCTGTATCGCCTTGATATCGGACGGTCGTGTAATATTTGAGACAAAATCCCGTTCAACATCCATTATACGATATACAATATTACTCTGCGGACCTTCCGCAAAAAAAGATACAAACTCGGGAATGCTTTCGGCTCCAGTCCAGCACCAAATCGCACGGTTAATCGGGTCATGTCGGAGTGACTCCCATTCTTCAATCGTCTGATATTGAAACATCAATGGAAACGCGGTGTCATATTCATAACTTTCATCGACGAATGTAATAATAATATCATTAATTGGAAATAACATAGCACCTGTCGCGATTGTTGGTGTAAGAATCTGTTCGTATATCGACGCCCCGCCAATAAACCAAACCACATCATAATTCGCCGAGTATTTATGTACATCTGCCAGTGTCTTTATAAATGTAACACCTGATTTGTGTTCTTCGGTATCAAAGTCATTCATTGCCGATACAACGAAATTGTCGCGAAATGGTAGAGGCTGGACATTCGCCGGAATACTTTCCCACGTCTTTCGCCCCATAACTACCGCGCTATTATAAGGAAACGCGGAAGACTTTGTAATCTGAGAGAAGAATCGTAGGTCTCTTTCCAGTTTAGGCCATGGAAGCGTTCCGCGTAATCCGATTCCACCTCCGCGACAAAGCGCGACAATCAATTTGAATTCAGGAGAAGGCAACATATAATATTCGTATATGTAATACGCATTATTCTTTATTATACATAATTTCATAATAAAGTATATAACCATATAATAGTAAGATACGGAAAATGGAAAACCGGTCGCCGGAGATTCCCATCTATAAAATATGTCATATTCGTTCTACAGATGAAGGCGTAAAAACAACAGTGGATGTCGCAGCATTATCCACTGAATACAACGTATTATACGTATTTTACGGAGATGTAGAATTCAATACAGACGATAGTCAAATCGTAAATATCAACGACGTCTTTGTTCAAGAGCCAACTAACCCGCATTTCCGAAACATATTTAGTGATTATGAATTACGCGTAATCCAGGAAAATAATATGAATGTAGTCTTTCTTCCCGAGAGAATTTATCCAGATGATTCAATTGAAACCATTAAAAAGAAATTCTTATATCTAACGCGAGACAAAGTTGGTCTATCGTATGCGGAGCTATATTTATTCTGTAAGCAAGCAAAACGTATTACTACACAATTAGCATACGACCAAATCACCTCCAATGGAAAGCTTGAAATGACACCAGTTCGGGTTCAAAATTACTTGTCGAATATAGACAATCATACGAAAAATGCGGATGCGGGTTCGGGTTCGGGTTCGGGTTCGGGTTCGGTCATGTCACTCGGTGCGCCAGTCGGTGGAAATTATACCTATACAAATATCGCCAATCTAAAATTAGAACAGCATTCTCGTATTATAAATGTGGTCATGGGTCAAGAGTTGAATATTGCGTCTTCTTATGAATATCCTTATGCGATAAATCCATTTGACGCGATGAATGCCGACCCGTTTTTAGAAATCCACGCAGGAGAAATTGTGAATACGACGAATAAGATGGTATTACTTGATTATGGAGTTTTTATTGATAATACAATATATCTGGTGACTGCCGAAGATGCGTTAGTTTATGTGAGAGAAGCTGGAATCGCTACATCGCCTCCGCAGTCGAAAGGAGAAGGGGGTGGAGAAGCAGCATCAAGTGCTGTTTTTGGAAAACCCATCTATGAATCCTATATGATTTCGCTCTACTTTCCTTATCTCACCGCATTTCGAGACGATACTCCGCGAACCTCAGTAGAAAAGGGGTCGGCTGAAGCATCCGGCGAAATCGACCTGACGACAATCAATTCACATAATACATTATTGCTTCATAAAGCGAAGCTATTTGAGGCGGATAAAAAGATATTGAACGAGAGATTTTTACGACAGACCGCAAATATCAAACTTCTATATGACATTTATGAGAGACGAACATCTGAACATAACTACCTGGATGATGGTATTCGTGGTGTCGAGTTCATGATACATCCAGAAACGCCATACAATCAATCTCTCGACGCGGTATTCAAGCTGATACACTGCTCGGATTCAATCCCGTATATCAAACATAATCCTGGCAAGAAACGCGATAATATTTATAAGCTGTTTATATCTGGGGTGAGTCGAAGCGGGCGTAAAATCCCTTATCTTCCGAAAGCCGATATATTTCGTCTCATAAAAACAACTTCACGAAAAAAGAGTGTTGCGATTTACATTAATTACATATACTCTAATCCGGATATACCTCACCATAAAGCGACACATTTGCCGATACCTGTTTTGTGCGAATTTTATCCTGACGGTTCTATTTATGTGAAATTATTCATTAAATTTTCATTTACGACGAAAGAAATAGAAGAGATTATCATAGCCACCGTAAATCCGGTGCTTCGTGTAATTAAAGAACATGTTGAACAAGGTGGATTTCAAATGAACCTATTCACAAAATTACATCATCCACAAATCGAACTCATTAATATTGAATATTTCGCGCAGATGCCAATCACACGCAATATAGAAATAAAACAGATGATTAAATGTATTTCCAGCGTATTCAATGAGGTAGAGGGTAGTTTGAAGAAAGGCATTGTGCTCCGTTATAAACGTGTAAGTAACTATAATGACATGTCCAGTCAAGACGCATTCATTATTGAAATGATGAATAAGCGACAAAACGACAGAGATATTATTGATGGTTTGAGAGATAATTATATGATGTCAGAGCAAGATGCTCGTGGAAAACTATCTATCATGTTATCATCGTTACAAACTCAGCAATTTTCAAGATTTAGAGGTGGGAATATTAGAATCAAAAATAACCCGGGGTTCCTTACCAAGATAACAAAAGGCGCCTTCAATAATATTATTACAATAGAAATTACGAATATCAACAATATGTTATTTCTGACATCATTACATGCGTATATCGACTCTATTATTCGTATTTATCAGAACCCAAGTTCAACTGGTATTCCATATGAAAAAATATCTGAATTGTGTTCAAATAAAATGTCACCAGAAGGTTCTGATGCGAAGACGACGTTATTGAGTGCAGTGTCGCCTGCTGCTGGGGAATCTTTCGCTGCGGCAGCTGAAGATTCTTCAACCGTTGGTAGTTTTGTCTCTAATGCGCGCCCTCAAGCAGTAGTCCGTGATATTCATCCGTCTGATAAAGAAGAGTCGATAGATTTGATGGAAGAGATTGTTCCAGTTGTAAAGAGACCTGCTGCTGAGGCTGAACCCATTTTTGGATTTGAAGTAGAAAAGAAGAATGAAGAAGAACTCGATTTATTTGAATTACTGCAAGGAGATGACGACGAGGATGAGGATGGTGATGGTGATGGTGGTGGTGGTGGTGGTGCGCAAGGAGGTGGAGCTGGTGGAGCTGGTGCTGTCGCGCGCGGGCATTCCGCTGCCGCTGGTTCAGAACAAGAAGAAGATATCTCAGATATTACTGGAATGGAATTGGCAAATCCGAATCCCTTTTCAAAACGTATCCAAGAACGGGACCCAATTATTCATTTGAATGAGGATGTCGGAAAATTTAACGCTTATTCGCGTAGTTGTCCATGGAATGTGCGCCGTCAGCCGGTTATTTTGACGAATGAAGAAAAATCGAAAATCGACAAAGAACATCCGGGTTCATATTCACATAGTATAACATATGGTTCCGACTCGAGCAAACAGTATCACTATATTTGTCCGCGGTATTGGAGTTTGAAACATAACACAAGTTTAACTGAAGAAGAAGTGAAATCCGGAAAATATGGCGCGGTCATTCCCCAAAAGGCCAAAAAAATACCGTCGGGAGCAAATATATTCGAATTCACAGATGATAAGTATCATGTGGATGAAAAAGGAAATTATAAGCAACATTATCCCGGATTTTTAAAGAAAGATGCCCACCCAAAAGGGTTGTGTGTTCCTTGTTGTTTCGCACAATGGGATAAACCATCACAGATGACACGTCGTCAAGAATGTGAAGCCAAAAAATTCGAGTCAGTTCAGATGCTAACAAAGCCAGCCGCAGATAAGAGCGCAGTGGCGCCAACGGCGCCAGTTCCAACAGTTCCGACAGCTGCTGCTTCTTCAGAAGAAAAGACACAACTAGCCACGATGATGCCACCAGGTCCAGTGGTCGCCACTTCTTCCACGCCAACCGAACCAGTAAAATTAAACGAAATGAAGGATGACCGCATATTAAGCTCCGATAAATTTCCGCTAGAGAATAACCGTCTAGGGTATTTACCAACACAACTTCAAAAGTTTTTATTCACAGACAACCGAAATTGTCAAGTAAGTCTTAAAAATGCGTCGATAAAAAAGGATACGCCGTGTTTAATACGACGCGGCGTTGAAACAAATGACCGCCAATCGTTTGTTTCAGCGATTGCGTATTATTACAAAGAGAGCATGGGTGTTGAAAAAACGTCGGCGACTGTGATAAATATGCCGCAAGTTATAGGACCACCGCACTCGAGTAGTCTCGTTCAGGCGACGCAACCTGAGGCGGAACCATGGTCTGGATTAGAATTACCGTCTATGACGTCAAAGAATGTAAAAGAGCAGATATTGAAAAATGTTACAGATAAAATTCAAAAGGATGCGATGAAAATGACTAAGATGGCAGAACGCATATCTTCTAGTGCGTCAGAAATGCCATCAACACCATCAATCATGGGAGGTGTAGCAGCATCTTCTCAAAAGGACGCGCATTATTCAGACGAAGATGATACACCAGTTGTAATGACCCCTCGTCCAGCGGCGACTCCTCGTTCAGCGGCGACGCCCCGTGGTGCGGGAGGAGGAGAAGGATCAGCGGCAGGGGCGGCGGGGGCGTCGGAACCTATTATTCATTCGACGATGAGAAGGACGGGTGATTATATACCAACAATCCGAGAGATGAGAAGTCTTATCATCCAATCTCTCAACGTCGATATATTCATAAGCTTACAAAACGGAACATTAGTCGAATCATTCTACAATCCGAATAAAGAAGTGTTGGAGGCAGACATGTTACATAAATACGCACAGTCTGAAATCTCTCGAACACTTCCAAAATCAACCTTCATAAGAATATGTAATGCGTATGAAAACTTCATCGCGTATCTTGACGATGACAACTCTATTATAGACCATACGTACTTATGGGATATCGTCTCTCGACCTAACGAAAAACTATTCAAACACGGTAATAACATCATATTACTTCATATTCCTGATGATGATATCACAAACAATGTTCAGGTGATTTGTCCGACAAATGCGTATTCAGGCGAAGTGTTTGACATCAATCGTAAAACAATTATCATGATGAAACGCGATGTGTATTACGAGCCGATTTACCTATTTGAAAGTAAATCCAACGGGAAATTCAGCGTACTCGGGCGATTTGCTCTCAAGAGCAAGACATTAATGCCTAAAATCAAGCATATTATTGAAACTGTTCGCGACATTTATTTTTCATACTGTCGGCTTCATGCTAGCCAGCCGCGTGAATATAAGTATAAGATGAATCAATCCGCGACAGTGATCGCAAAGACTGTGAGAGATGCTGGGTTTAAAATAGAGGCACAGGTGATGAATTTCAATGGCAAAGTAATCGGACTACAAATATCTCAAACCATCACGAAAGCGAAAGTAATCCGGAATACTTCTTCACTTCAAGGAAGACAATATGACCGTAAATTCTGGGGGGGTGTGATACCGACTGCCGTTTCTGCGCCGCTTACGGTCGGTATTGATAATACTGTCCCTCCGCCTCCCATGGTTATCATGAATGAAGACCGTCTTTGGCAAATGAGTTATCATGAAACCGTAGATTTTCTTAAAGAGGTTCATCAGCACGTCAAGAAAACGACGAAAAAGGATATATTTTGTAATCCAATGGTCAAAGTCGTAGAAGACGGTCTTATTGTTGGTGTTATCACAGAAACAAACCAGTTTATTCAAGTGAATGTAGATAATGACCCACAACTGAACCAGAATGATGAATTACCGACAATCACCGAAAGTAACCATTTAATCGCAGATGAAGCCGTCGCGAATACACCGACAACAGAAATGGCGGATAAGACGCGTGAGAGATATGTGCGAAATATTCGACTGGAAACGAACTTTTATAACGTGTTTCGAAATACCGCGCGTAATATATTGAATAGACCGGATAATAAAGCAGTAAAGGATGATATTGAGAAAATTATCGCATCCCCATTCGTTATATATACCAATAAACTATCACAAATTATCTCGCATATGAAACGAATACTTGTGAAATACATATCATTTATTCGATATAAGAAAGATACCTTGAAAATGGTGGGTGAAATATCAGGGTGTGTCGCAAGCGATACAGAAACGTGTGGTAAAAAGAGTTACTGTCTTAAGGAAATTGGTGGGTTATGTAAATTACTGTTGCCGCAACGCAATCTGATGTTTCCAGATATTGATAATGAGGTTGCGTATTTTGGGAAACTCTCGGATGAAATGATAAGGTATGACCGAGTGAGATTGTTTATGTTTGAACCGATGAAATATCTCTCATTCCAAGATATAAAATACAATCTTCGAGAGGATGAAATCATCTTGTTGGAGACATTCATCACACAAGAATACTTTGAAAATATGGAGCCAGCCGACGCCAATCCATACATCCATCAGACGAATTTTTATACAGTTGATCCAAGCACTGTTGGCAGTCATGGTATTCAACATTATGATCCGGTATATAGGAAAGAATATGCCGACAGATATCTCTCTATTGAGTCGGGTGCGAGAGGTGCGGGTGCGGGGGCGGGGGCGTCTGTAGTAGAGGTAAGCGAGTCGGAGAAAAAAGGTGTAGAGGCGCATATACCGGAGTCGTTTCATATCAACGAAATCAATCACGTCCTCGGTTTTTGTCAGCAAGTTTCTAAACGAAAAGTTACAATCAAGCTGCGAAATACATTTTTTCCAAAATTAAATACATATGAAATCATTTTTTCGAATGAAAGCAAAGAATGTTCATTTGATATTATTTTAACGATATTGCGTAGTGTTGCGCAAACCACATCAAAATGCCCAAGTGGTCACGCGTGTGTTCGTAAAGGAAGTGGAACTGTGATGTTTTCGGCGCAAAAAGAAGTAGAACCAGAACCGGAAATATGTGAAAAGTGTAGAACAAATATCGGAACAGGCCAATCCGATTTTGCGTGTCGTCAGTGTAACTATTTCATGTGCGATAATTGTCGAACCCAGCACGTGGATTTATTAGCCGACATGACAATCCCGCGGATAAAGGAAATACTTGTAACTGAATATGCGAAATTTGCTGAACAAGGTTTAGAAAAGAAACTAACGATGATATTGAATGGATATGGTATGAAACAGTATGCGGATATTATAAATGAAGGCCGGGCGACGTTGTCACAAATCATACAGAGTGAAAACTACTTTTTAACAAATATCGATGTATGGGTTCTTGCGTTATATTTCAAAATCCCGATAGTGTTAGTATCCCAGACATTATTAAGCGAGAATGGAAAGAGTTATATGGTATTATATGGGGATGAAATGACCGAGAGTTATTTCTTCATTCAACCGTTTCAAATAACACAAGATGTTCCTTCACGTTTTGGGTTGATTGAAATAAAAGCCGATGACGAATTATCGCTTTTAAAAATACCATTAAGCCTTGTCTCTCCAGATTTACAAGAGAATATTCGCACAGATGACGACATGCGTATTTCTCTCGAAGACTACATACGAACATTTAAATTAGGAAATATTAAAAATAAGAAACGCGTATTTACCACGATGAAAGGTGTGAAAGACGCACAAGGTGAAGGAGCAGCAGCCGAACAACACGAGCCGGACGATGAGTAATAAACAAAAATAAAATGAAGATATATATAGGAAAAATGAACCCATCATACCCATTAGTTGTCACCGCTGATATAGTAACTCGTAATTTACAGCCGCCATTGTTGTCGGCAACATCACGGCAGCAGCAGAAGCAGGAACAGCAGCTTGTCGTAACTGATGTATTTGACATTCCTTATTGTGATATGCCACAGCCAGAGCAGCAGCAGCAGCAGCAGAAGCAGCAGCAGCAAATAACCCAAAGTAATTTAATCAAATCAATAAATCACACCGCTATGACGGACGTCATGAACCAACTAGCACTTCAAACACAAAAAACGCATTCTGTAACAACAAAACACACTGATGTATCCGTTCCTATAAAATCATCAGTGCCACCAGCTATAATACGCGCATCATCTTCATGTTCGTCATCTCATAAAGATGCGTCACAATTAGCAAATCCAGTTGGTGTTCCAATCGGAACTACTAAAAAGAATAATAAGCATCGTAGCAGTGGTATAAGTAATAAAGTCATTGTCGAAGAAGAGGACAAAGATAGCTCTATTGATTATGATGACGATGACCCGTCAATTAAAAAAATCAAATTGTCATTGTTTCATTTCGTGAAAGATATAACATTCAACTTAATCTTCGCTATTCCATTTCTACGGACAAAATTAAGCGCGATTCTCAAAGAACAAACTTTAGCAATAAATCAAATCGAGCGAATATTCGATGAATTCAAAGACAAACTTAATAAATTTCAATTGGAATCTATTAAAAAGTATGTGTGTGAAGACGGAATACGCGACAAGTTGAATTTCATTCTTGAAACGGGATTTAATAAAATATTATCCGACGGTGTTATTGATATTAACGACGCACCACAATTCAATCAACTGGTCTATTTTATTATTAAATCATTTAATGAAATTAATCAGGGTAAAGTCTATCGTTTCTACGTATCACGAGACCACGTCATGTTGCTTCTTCATTTCATTCTCAAGTCCGTATTTTCACTAACGTTAAAAGGGCAAGAAGAGCAAATGGCGATAGGTTTATTAGATACTAGTTTTAAACTTGTTCAATTGGAGGTATTGCCGCTTATTTCAAAACGATGGTATCATAAATTCCGGATATGTAGCGATGTAAAGGATATAGAGGATATTATTGATTAATATATTTAGGGAAATATACGGCGGTGGTTTTATTCCACGAAAAGAACTTAAAGATATTTTCTTTGTATAGTATGTGAAGGTGGGTTCGTCCATCTTTTCACCCATTCATCTAAGATTTACATGTTGTCAGGTATGTTTTTACATTAGAACAAATCTTACCACCCTTCGTCGCAACTTTTTGACTGTTGGCAAAAATTTGGGTTTCTGTGTCATGGTCCGCTATGTGATGATTATCATAATTTATTGGTTTGTTCTGTAAATGTATTAAACTTACTAATATGAAGTCTTGGTTTTTATACCGGTGTAGCTCAGAGGCAGAGCGTCTAAACACATCGTTTGTTACCTTTTTTACTATTTCCGCAAGGAAATGGTCCGTTCTACGAATGATTATCGCCTTATAAGCGGAAGGTCGTAGGATCGAAACCTACCGCCGGTATTTACCTCAATCGGGGGTATTCCTTTCATCTGTTTTATAGAAACAGTTCGTCAAGCTGGACGAAAAACGTAGTAAGCTTATACCGGGGTGGCGCAGGGGAAGCGCGCGGGGCTCATAACCCCGAGGTCATTGGATCAAAACCAGTCTCCGGTATTTACCCGGTTCGGGTCTTTCGGCCGCTTTACAGAAGCGTCTTGTCAATCTGGACATAAAACGCAGTAACATATTACCGCTTTAGCTCAGAGGGTATTCACCTGATTTATCGGGTTCTTTTGTTGCTTTAAAGAAGCGACGCGTCTTTCGCATAAGACACACACACATTTTCAGACCACTTCCATGGCGGACGTTTTATCGTCTGACACCTTCTTTACCGATTATTTTATTTTACAAGTAGTAACATAACGGTACGCTAGTCGGATGGTTATTTTCTTATTCATTACAAGGACGGTGTGGGATCGATACCTACAGGTGGTAAATGTCAAACTGGACGTAAAACGTAGTAACACACACACACACGCGATGAAAGTCGTGTATTGTACCGGTGTGGCGCAGAGGCAGCGCGCGGGGCTCATAACTCCGAGGTCACTCGATCGAGACGAGTCGCCGGTATTTTTCATTTTTCGTATTTTATAGAAATGCGAACGTATCGTATATACAAACTATTTCACCGGGGTGGCGCAGAGGAAGCGCGCTGGGCTCATAACTCAGAGGACGTAGGATCGAAACCTACCTCCGGTATTTTCATTTTTCGTATTTTATAGAAATGCGAACGTATCGTAAATACAAACTATTTTACCGGCATGGCGCAGAGGGAGCGCGCGGAGAACACCACTTCGAGGTCACTCGATCAAAACGGGTTGCCGGTATCACTTTACCAAAATCATCAAAATCATATAAACAGCTGTTGTTTATATAATTTAACACACACACACACACACACACACACACACACACACACACACAAGATGAACGAATATGGACCAGTGCCGCCAACACGTGTTGAACAAATGAAGACGATTCAAGCCGAAGCACTTGAATTATTTACGCGTAAAAATGCGGATTATGGCGATGCGTTTGCGAAATATGGTGTGATTGGCGTTCTTATGCGGATCGAGGATAAACTACAGAGGTCGATGTCTATTACCAAAAATGGCGTGAATTTAGTGAATGATGAAGGTATCCGAGACACACTAATCGATTTACATAATTACGCAGCGATGGCAATGATGTTGTTGGATGAATAAAAGAACTTAAATATATGTTCAGTTAGTTATATGGGTATGAGCGCATATATGCGGTCGTATTCCGAACTTGTTACGCTCTTTTAGTTCAGTCGGTAGAATTTGGGTCTTATGAGCCCACGGTCACGGGTTCGAGCCCCGTAAAGAGCATTTTAACTATTTTTACTTATATTTCCATCCATAAAATTAAAATACTAATATTGTATATACATGCCTAATTCTCGTAAATCTTCTCGTGGCGCAAGCACTCGCGGTCGTGGTCGTGCTTCACGTCGCGCCACCCCACGTCGTAACATTAAGCGCGGTTCTCGTTCTCGTTCTCGCCCTCGTCGTCATCTTCAAAGCGGTGGATGAGGCCAGGCTGTTCCTATCGCAAATTAAATAGAACATGTATGTATGTGATTGTATCGTGGTGAAGACGCATTTATAAACTGCCAACGCAGAGAAATGCGGTACTGATTTGATACAAACCTTCATGGTGGATGAATATTTAGTAGTACTATTATATAGTAAATATTCAAAAATGACGACGGTTAAAGAAAGGACGCTGAAACCGATTACGAGATACGCAAAAGCAAAAAAGAATCTGACCCCGACCCCGACTCTGAAACCGAAGGTACTGTCATCGACGTCATCAAAAAATGTCAAAATTAAAAAGCCAGTTACTCTTAAAAAAAAAGATGATAATGGAGGACTAGATGAGAAAGGTAATCCATTTCCGATAGAAAACCCTGAAGGTGGAGACCCAATTTGCCCCAGTGGATATAAAATCGATTACGATTTTGATGTATTCGACCCTATTAATCCACCATTTCGTTGTATATCTTCTTTAAAAGACTCAACAGATACTAACAAAATAAATAAAATAATGAATAACTTGAACAATCCATCAAATAATATTACAAGAGTAGCAAGGAACATAATAATGCCACCTGTTCGAGGAGGAGGACGCAGACGCAGACGCACCCGCATTCAACACAGCCACCGTCATAATAGTCGAACCCATCGTGGTGACGCCAACACTCGACGCGGTCGTCATTTTATTATCTAAAATCCGATATCATAGTCATCATCCACCTTTCCAAGTCGAACCTTCTTCACATTATCCACACATGATTGTATCGCCAGTTTCGGAATGCCGCACTTATCTGTATCAAGCCCAACCGATGAATTTGCCTTAAACGCCGCGTCAATCTCTTCATTTGCGTCGGTATGACGATACTCTACCGCTTCTTGTTTCATCATTTCGTCAATATTCACGAGAACCTGAAACGCACTTGTTCCATAATACCCTTCTTGACCACACATCACATTTGCCGAAATACCGCGCATCGGGTCCAACTCCGCATGACGCGCCGCTTTTAAGAACATCTCCGGAGTTTCTTCAAACGACGCCTTCGCAAGTGGGCCGATATCATCGCTGTTAATTCCATGGCGGAAGATAGATATCATCGACGACGATACAGTCATGCGGTCACACAACAAAGACACGTGATGATAATTGATGGGCGAGTCGTCAAACACCTCCGCAAGTTCATTATAAATCGCTTGACGTGCTGCTTCAATTCCAAATACGCGATACACTTCCTGAATATCATTACTCACGGTTCGTTTCGTATCTATATAATCCAATCCAAGCATATGAACCAAATTCGTTCCAGTTGTATCCAGTACCCAACTGTCCTTCTTCGTATATATACCATCCGCCTTTACAAGCGTGTTCTTGATTTTACGGAGCATCACCTTCTTAATACCTTTCACACCACGAAGCACGATATTGTTCAACAACTGGTCCTGAAACGCTTTAATCATATAGATATGGTCGGACTGGTCCAACGGATTTTGTTTCTGGCCGCCACCGGCACCTCCACCCGACTTCTTGCTTTGTGCTATATTTTCCATACGAAGACGAAATACAAGATTGTCATCATTATAATCCGAGAATGCGCATGATACTTCATTTCCATAACTATTCTTAATTGCGAAGTGAATATCGTCCATTGTGAGTTTCTTATCCAACATAGCTTCTTGGTCAATCTTGATGCGAATAATCCACTTTGATTTCGATGCGGCTGTCGATGCGGCCGTTCCACCACCCCCACCACCACCCCCCGGCACATCCGGCACTCCTGACGTTCCAGCAACCACAGAATCACGCACACATTCTTCAATCAATTTCTCGAACTCCTGATATTGCGTCATAACGGCACGGTCTTGTTCGATGAGTGTATTCAAATCATCCGGGTCAAAGCATACTTCAACGTACTCCACAACTTCCGCCAACTTCGTATGCTCGATAAGAGGAATAAATTCTTGGACGCGTTCAGGCGTATTCTCATCATCTTCCTTGAAATAGACAGTAATCGACGGGTTCTTCGGGTTTTCAGAAAGCGACAATATTTCTTAATACGCGGCACACCACGGGTCGCATTCGACTTTGACGCAACACCCGCAGAATGAAACGTATTCAGAGTCAGCTGTGTAGTAGGTTCTCCAATACTCTGTGCCGATACCATTCCCACCATCTCACCCGGCGCAACAATTGACCGCTTGTATTGAAGGTTAATCACGCTAATCAGGATGGAAAGCGCGCTTCGGTTGAACCTTTTCACAAGAAGAAGTTCTTTTGGCGACAGATAATAATAATACATCACCTTGAACAAGAGTGTCGGCGGAGAATAGTATAATGTCTCTAATTGGCGAAATCCAGCCGATATCATATCCATCGCTTCCATCGGGGTAATATCTACCATCGAATTCTGGTTGATTTGTTGCTGGGCTTGAACATTATTAATGATATGATTGAATGACACCGGCATCTGGACATTCTTGTTATCCAGACGGTTGAATACATGCTCGATAATAAGGTCTCGCATTTCAATCATGTAATCGATGAGGTCGCGGATTTTCTTTGTTGTTACAGTTTTCTCCTTCTTCATCTTCGCATACGCCGTTTTCGTGAATGCTGTAACCGCACTTTCTTGTGTGTCACTGGAATTGTCAAGAGGCATGTGGAAGTGGGCGTAGATTTCGTCCAGACTCATCGCAACCAAAGGCAGTGACTGATTCTCCACCTTAATCGTGTCGATACCGTCATCACCGTATGCGAATTGGATAATACGCTGTTTGCCGTTGCGGACAGTCATATCGTATTCAACTTTGAGATCCTCCATACCTTTGATGAGACGACGCTGAATATATCCAGTGGTTGAAGTTTTCACAGCCGTATCAATCAGACCAATACGACCACCCATCGCGTGGAAGAACAGCTCCTCCGGCGACAATCCCGAAATAAACGAACTTTCGATGAACCCGCGCGCCAGAGGTCCATCATCGAACTTGTTGAAGTGCGGCAACGTCCGGCTGTCAAACCCGTAGGAAATACGCTTGCCTTCAATCGCCTGTTGTCCAAGGCACGAAATCATTTGTGAAATATTAATGTCAGTACCTTTTGACCCTGAAAGCACGAGCCCGATAAATCTGTTCGACGCGTTCAGACTCTTCGTTCCGATACCACCTGCCTCATTCGTCGCAGTATTCAGAATATTCGACACCTTCGCCTCAAACTCCGCCTCATTTGACTTCCCCGTCTTGTTCTCGAATATCCCCAGATGGACCTGGTCAATCAAGTTTTTCACCTCCATCTTCTTCTTCGTGATAACATCTATGATTTGCGTATTCGTCGTCTTATTCGCAATAAGGTCGCTAATGCCAACACTATACGCATGCGACTTCATGTATTCCGTAATGATATTCTGAAGCCCGTCGATGAAGTCAGACGCCGCGATATTTCCGAAATCGTTACACACACGTTGGATAAGGCCAACACCGCCACCACCAAGCACGCTCTTGTCGATTTGACCACGAATCATTCGACCGTTGCGAATTTCAACAACATTATTCGATGTCGCATAGTCTTCATTTGGATTCTTCTCGCCGAATGCCTTCTTCTTATACTTCAGCGTCAAGGGCGGCAAGATTTGCGAAAGGATGTCGAAATTGCTCACATCTTCGCCGCTCTTGAATAGCGTCTCATTCACACGAGGATATGCGGCGAGCAAGTTCATCGCCTCCCTCGGCGTAAATTTGATATTTTCCCTCGTAAATAAGTAGGACCCAATCAGCGAGTCCTGGAACACGCCGATAATCGAGCTATTGTTGGCAGGACTGATGAGTTGGTAGGGAACTGCTGCCAAGTGGCGCAACTCGACCTCGGACTCATCATCCTGCGGCATGTGAAGGTTCATTTCATCTCCCGATGAATATCCTCAAGGTTTCCCAAGAGGCCGGACTGTATCATAAGCGCGCTCTGAATGGCTAGTTCATCATCGCACACCAACACCGGTTCAGTCTCTGAGTGCCTTCCATAGTCTAACCTATACGCATATACATGCGCATTTTCGACCGTAGGAAGTAACACTGCTGATTGCCCAATCCTTTACATTATTACCGTTGGGTTCGTCAATTAAACGAGTTCCTCGCAGATGTTTCCATCCGAAAGTGGTAGTAAAGGCTCTAAGGGGTTTCC